>Ga0206677_10000047_pt1 | contig 95834 bp, 82 predicted proteins | sample M130m12015metaG_FD_155475 | JGI IMG/M metagenome (GOLD analysis project Ga0206677, IMG submission 155475) | Ammonia-oxidizing marine archaeal communities from Monterey Bay, California, United States - M1 30m 12015 | ecosystem: Environmental > Aquatic > Marine > Intertidal zone | place: USA... | reverse complement strand
GCATACTGGTCTAGCGCAAATGTTGCTATGGATCATAGAGGTTTTTACGCAGATAATAATGCAAACGCTACTGCCGCAGATGCTAATATAAATGCAATTTTGTCCGATGATAATGTTTCTGTTGGTGTAGCTGCATCTGCTACCAGTTCAGGTGATTCAGCATTAATTATTAATACAAAAACTAAGTTTTATTCTGCTTTGGGGGAACATTATATAGGTGTTTACTTACTAGAAGATGGAGTAATGGCTAGTCAAAGTATTTCAGGATCTCCTGTTGCAATTACTGCTCATAATAATGTAATAAGATATTCTGCTTTTGAAGGTAATTCACTTGGCGCTCAATCAATCGGAACTTCTTTTACTGCGGATCAAGAAGTTACAGGTTCATATACAATTCCACTATGGTCGGGATGGAATATTTCAAATTTACAAGTTGCTGTTGTAATTTGGAGTAGTACTAATGCAGATGGTATTTCTAATTCTATTATTGTAGACGTTAATTAGAATTGAGGTTTAATTTCTCTTTATAATACTCAAATTAAGGATTGAAATAGTTATTTAAACTTTAGGCCAGCTGAATAGTTTAGTAGAGAAAAATTTAAATATGATACTTTCTAGAAACATTTATATTGGTCTATTAGTCTTAGGTTTCTTCTTTTGTTCTTGTAGAAAGAAAGGATGTAAAGATCCTTCAAGTTTAGCTTACAATATTGAAGCTAAAAAAGACGATGGAAGTTGTACTTATCCAGAAAATATAAAAAGATCATTGGTTTTTAAGGCTTCTGCAACCTGGTGTGAGGATTGTGGTCTTTCAGGTAAATCTTTTTCTGATGATATAACAAGTACTTATCCTAATGCCCAAATTATTGAGATTCACCGAAATGATGACCTTTCTTCTAATGTTGGGTCCTTACTTAGGGCTTACCTTGATACTGTAAATATTTTTAGTGGTGTACCTAGTTTTTATATTGGTACAGAAAGAATTGACAGTAACAATTATAGTTTGTTAAGTTCATCTGTAAATAGTGAAATATCAGAATCCAGTGAGGTTAATTTAGCCCTTAATCATAATTTTAACGATAGCTCATTAAACATTAATATCCATTCTCAATTAGCTAATGGTTTTAATGGGACAAGTTGTTATTTGGCGGTTTATATTATTGAAGATGGGGTTGTTAAACCTCAAGAAATAGATGGGTATATTGATCCTGTTAGCGGAACTAATTTTGACCAAAATTTCGTTCATAATAATATTTTAAGGGCTGAGGCTAGTGCAAGTGCCTCTCCATTTGGAGTTCCAATTGTATTTAGATCAGATGGTAACAATATTATTTCTTATAATTCAATTAATTTACAGCCATCAACAATATGGAATTATAGTAATTTATATATTGTCGCAGTAATTTGGCAAAAAAATGGTGATGATTTTAGATTTATAAACTATATAAGGTCTACAAGCCTATCTTAATAAAAGCATCTTTTCGAAGGTTTTTCCATTTCTCGTATTCTGTATTAAAATTCATAAATCTTGATTTTCCAAGATTTATTTCACCTTGTTTTTGGAAATAAATACTTGATTTTTTCTTGTGAAGTTTAGCTAGATATTCTTGTTCTGTTTGCCCTGGTGTTGGAATAAACATTACTTTTTTTTGAAGAAAATAAAGATCCATAATAGAACTATAACCGGATCTACAAATGATTAACTCCGATTGAACTACTATTTCTATAAATTTTTTTATTTCTAAATGCGGGTAAATATTAATATTTTTAATCTTGTCTTTAGATTTTTTAATTTCTCCTGTAATAATAACACAAGGGTCTTTAATTTTTTTGAAAGCATGAGCTATTTCTTTTTCAAATAAACTTCTTTGAGGTTCAGGACCAGAAATAATTGCAAGATATTTGTATTTAAATTTTGTTTTTTTAGTGTAACCGTCTTCAAACCTTGACAAAGGACCTATTTTTGTTGTTTTAAATTTACAGGTTGAAAGGTCTCCGGAAAGTAAAGAGTTTTCAAAATCTGGAACCCAACACAAATCAAATTTTTTAATAAATCGTTGATTTATTTTATTCACAAATTTCATTAAATTTTTGGGTCCTTTAATTTTTAGTTGGTGTGTTAAAAAGATATTTATTGTTTTGTTTGATCTGAAACCAAACCTGTTGTCTGAAATAATTATGTCTATATTTTGTTCTTCAGATATTCTTTCAGCATCTTTTTGTTCTTTATAAATTCTATTTATGAATTTTGGTATTTGTTTAACAATTGACCACCCTTGTTTATTGTACTTACTATATGTTGGTTTATATCCATCAATTATAATATGTAGAATATTTGGAAATTCTTTCTCATAAATTATTTTTGATTTTTGGTCTCCACATGTTATAATTATGTGTCCTCTTGCTGTAAGTGACTTTATCAATGGAATAGTCCTAGATATATGGCCTAGCCCCCAGTCTAAGGGAGCAACTAATATTTTTTTAGGTTTGTTCAGTATTTAAATTGAATATTATTTTCTTCGATAAAACTCACAATTTCTTTTAATCCAGTTTTTTTTGCAGAAGATGTTGTGAAATTAATTGGAAAAGACTCCCACTGTTTTAATAAATAATCTTTGTATTGGTTTATATTTTCCACAATTTCAGTTTTTTTGAGCTTATCTGATTTTGTAAAACAAATAACAAATGGTATTTTTTTTAATGCGCAAAATTCCATGAATTCTTGATCAATTTTTTGAGGTGAAACCCTCAAATCAATTAGTAGAAATAGGCACACTAAATTCTCTCTATTTTTCAAATATTTTAATGTAAAACTTTGAAATTCTTCTCTTATTTTTTTTGAAATCTTTGCATATCCGTATCCAGGCAAGTCGGCAAAGTAGAATTTCTCATTTATTAAAAAATGGTTAATTAATTGAGTTTTCCCTGGTTTCCCAGAAATTTTAGCAAGTTTTTTACTATTAGTTAATGCATTAATTAAAGAAGACTTTCCAACATTAGATCTTCCAATGAAAGCATACTCAGGCATATTTTCTTTTGGACATTTTCTCCAATTAGTATTGCTGCAAATGAAATTAGCAGTATTAATCTTCATTATTTTTTTTTGTATGAATTCACATGCCTATCTTTTTTTTCGGGATAAATATCTTTCAGTGATATTAGTATTCCAGTTTCTTCAACTGCTCCAAATTTTAAATTCATTGTTGTTCCAAAAGTTTTCATACTTGGAGATAGGTTCATATATGCTGCTATTAGTGGTGGCACCGATGAATTTAAGTCTTTGAGATATTTTACTAAAATCTTATATGCTTCGTTGTAATTTAAGTTTATAATATCTTTTTTAAAATAGCTTATATCGTGATGATATTTTAGTGGCTCTTTAGGGGTTATCCATTTTTTTTTGTCATTAAAAAAGTGGTTCATAAAACCTAGTATTAAATCTCTTCCCTTTTTATCAAAATCTAAATACATAGTTACCTTCCCAAACAAGTATCGTATTTCTGGATAGTCTACAACTAATGCTCCTAATCCATCCCATAAATTATCTAACGAAAAAATTGCTTTTCGATTCCCTGATGAAGATTGATATGCTGGTTGAACAAAGGAGCGTCCAAGTTCTATTGTATATGGAAATATATTTTTATAAAAATCATCATTATAGTTAAATAAAGTATTTGTAGCAGAATTATTGAATTTTTTAGAGTTTATAATATCAGATCCTTGCATGAATCTGTAGCCTCCAATTATTTGTTTTTCATCTGGATCCCATACTATAAGTTGTTTGTAAAAGGCTTCCTCTCTGGTGTCAAACTCATCTAAATCAAATGATTTTCCAGTTCCTCCCCCAGCATTTCTAAATGTTAATTCTCTAAGTCTTCCAATTTCCATTGATGTATTTCTTTGGTTCTTGAAGTCGACAATATAAATATCGTGATTGCAGAAGTTCGTTTTTCTAATAAACGTTTCTTCATTTAGTTCTTTTTCAAGATCAAATCTAGATATAGGACTAATAATCTTTTTCATTTTTAATTAATTCCTTAAATACAAAATTAACATTGTTTTTAAGCTCATAGGTATATTTTTTAATTAATTGAGCCCATTCAAAATCACTTTTATCACTGGTTAGAGATGATGAGTCAATAGAATTCCCCATAGCAATTTCGATAGTGCCACCTTTTTGCTTAAACATTTCATCAACAAGAAAGAACATTTCGATATTTATTTTTAAACGAAATATCTTCCTCCACTTTGCAATTTGGTAGAATTTTCTAGAGTTCTCACCTGAAATGTATACTGGATAAATAGGTTTATTATATTTTTTAGCTTTTGTCACAAATGTTTTTCTCCATTCCAAATCTTCAACTATTCTTTTATTTTTTCTGGATACCAAACCCGAAGGGAATATAACGACACACTGATTAGATTGAAATAGTTTTTCAAGTCTTACTATATTTTCTCTAGAGTTTGATCCATGCTTGTTAATTGGGATAAAGTAAGGCTTGAATGGCCTTATTTGTGATAAAACATCATTGACTAGAAACTTAATATCTGTTCTGTGTTTTCCTATTTCATTAATTAGTGCTAGACCATCTAATCCACCTAACGGGTGGTTTGCCACAATAATAACTCCTGATTTTTTTGGGAGTTTATTAAATCCCAAATTTTTTGAGCTTACACCAAGTTCATCTAGCCCTCCTTTAATAAATTCAAGTTTTTCTTTATTCTCTAGTTTTTCTAGTATTAAATTAATCTCTTTTTGATGTATAAAAGATTTAAATTTTTCCATCAAAAAGCCAGGTATTATTTTAAATAGTTTGGGGCTTTTTTCTGCAATTACATCTGAAATATTAATTTTTTTTTGGTGACTCATTCCAGGATAACGTATTTATTAATAAATATAGCAATTTGTTGTTAATTAACTCCTCTAAATTTTTATCTCCACTTTTTACCACTAATTATATTATTAAATAACAGAGTAGGTAAATAAATTATTGAAACATTTTCATTTGTAAATCGTAAAAAGTTATACACAATTTTTTTTTTGTGGGAAAAAGTGGGTAAATATTTATTAGATTTACATTTAAAATTTGAGTAATTGTCAGGATTTATAGGTGAATATTATTGTAAGCTAGATGTCAAAGGAAGAATGTTGATTCCTTCAGATGTACGTAAGCAATTATCACCTGTTGATCAAGAGCAATTTGTTATTTCCAGGGGGGTAGACGATTGTCTCTCTATGTACACTTCGTCCGAATGGATGATGGTTATGAGTAAACTCAGAAAGCTCAATAGATTTAAGTCTAAGGATAGAAAATTTGCCCGTATGTTTCAAAAAGGTGCTACCAAAATTGCTGTTGATGGTAATGGCAGATTGTTACTTCCTAAGGGTTTACTGAGTTGGGCCGGGATTAAAAAAGAACTAGTCATAGTTGCTAATGTTGATTTGTGGGAGATATGGGACAGAAAGACATATGAAAGCATGATGAAAGATGACTGGGATGAATTTGATCAATTGGCTCATGAAGTTATGGGGGAGTCATCAGATGAAGGCTGATCCATATCATACCCCAGTTCTACTACATGCTGCTATAAATGGTCTGATTACCGATCCCTCAGGGTTTTACATAGATGTTACATTTGGCGGTGGCGGACATTCCCGAGCTATACTTAAAAAACTTAATAATGGAATGTTAATGGCGCTAGATCAAGACTCTGATGCTATTGACAACTCAATAGATGACAAAAGGTTTTTATTAATTAGACAGAATTTTAGAAATATTGAAAATATTTTAGAAGCAAATAGCTATGGTCTTCCAATTGGAGTATTAGCGGATTTAGGGGTTTCTTCATTTCAATTTGATAACGCTAAAAGAGGCTTTTCTTTTCGTTTTGACAATGATTTAGATATGCGAATGAATAAAGACTCTTCTTTAAGTGCTTATGATTTATTGAATAATTATCAGGAGAAGGAATTAGAAAACCTTTTCACAACATTTGGAGACTTCAAGACTGTTGAGTCAAAAAGGCTTGCTAAGAGTATAGTAGCTGCTAGGTCCAACGGATTGTTAAAGACTACATTTCAGTTGGTCTCATCTATTGAGTCTTTAGTTCCTCAAAAAATAAGAAATCAATTTTTAGCTAGAGTTTTTCAGGCTATTAGAATTGAGGTAAATCAAGAATTAACTGCCCTAGTTGATTTTTTAAACCAATTACCAAGAATTTTAAAAAAAGAAGGGGTTGTTTCAATAATCACCTATCACTCATTAGAGGACAGACTGGTTAAAAACTTTTTTAGGACAGGAAATTGTAACGGAGTTTTAGAAAAAGATTTTTATGGAAATACTTCTACGCCTTTTTTGGCTATTAATAAAAAACCAATAATTCCGGAAAGTGAAGAAATTAAAATGAACCCCAGGTCACGAAGTGCCAAGCTAAGGATTGCAAAAAGAATTTAATATGACACTTTTAAAAGAAATATTTTCAGGTGATCTTTTTCGAAAAGGAATTGTTATTAAAAGTACTCCGTTTCTAGTGTATGTGACTTTTTTGATGGTTATATATGTAGCATATGGCTACCATGTAGATAGTATTGTTTTAGAAATTTCAAAGGAAAGTAAAAGGAGTGAAAAATTATATTCTCAATTGCAATCTGCTCTGGAGTTATATGATAAAGAGAGTTTGCAAAGTAAAGTAGTAAAGCAAACAGAAAAATGGGGCTTGTATGAGTCTGTAGATCCTCCTCTAATTATTCACAATAAAAAGTCTGATAATGAAAAGTAAAGAATCTCTAATCAGACTATATATAGTTTATTTCCTGGTTTTATTTGTAGGTCTAGCTATAGTGGTGCAAATATTCTATTTGCAAATTTTTAAAGGTGAACAGCTAAAAACAGATGTCAATAAACAAATTTTCATTTCTAAAAAAGTTCTAGCTCCAAGAGGAAATATTTATGCGTCAAATCAATTAAAAACATCGTTAGCACTTTCTGTTCCGCGTTATAAAGTGTTTGTTGATTTAGTAACTATTAAAGAAAAAACTTTTAATGATAATATTACAGAGTTGTCAGATTCTCTTTCTGTTCTTATTAAGGGGAAAAACTCTTTCCAATGGAAGTCAGACTTAGAAACTCAAAAGTTTGAAGGTAATAGGTATTATCATATTGCTAGAGGCCTTAGAAATGATGAAGTTGAAAGATTAAAAAAGTTCCCAATTTTTAACCTTGGTAAATATAAAGGAGGATGTATAGTTCTAAAATCCAATAAGAGAGTAAAGCCATATGGAATGCTTGCCAATAGAACTGTCGGTTATGCAGTTGAGAATGAAGGAAAAAAATCAATTTTAGTTGGTATAGAAGGCGCTTTCAATACTTATTTGAAAGGTCAGAATGGGCAAATGCTCATGGAGAAAATAAGAGGAAATGAATGGAAGCCAGTTGAAAATGAACTTTCTGTTGAGCCAGTTCCGGGGAGTGATGTTTATACTTCAATTGACGTTAATCTTCAAGATGTTGCAGAATCCGCTTTACTAAAACAATTAAAGGATCAAAAAGCTCAAAAGGGTTGTGCAGTTTTAATGGAAGTTAAAACTGGATTTGTAAAAGCTATTGCCAATCTTTCATTTGACACAGAAACAGAAACTTATTTTGAGGCTCAAAATCATGCAGTTGGATTAGCTTCAGAACCAGGATCTACTTTTAAGCTAGCTTCTTTACTAGTTGCCTTAGAACAAGGTAAAGTGAAAATAACAGACTCTGTAGATATGACAGGCAGATATGATTTTTACGACAATTACTTAACAGACGGAGGGAAAGTTTATGGCAGAAATACTATTAAAGTTGCTTTTGAAAAATCTTCAAATGTTATAAGTAAAATAATTTATGATAATTATAAAAATGATCCACAGGAATTCATTGATGGATTAAAAGAAATTGGAATTCATCAGAAATTAGGTCTTTCTATACTTGGAGAAGGCACTCCTTTTATAAAGGAGTCTACAGATCCAACTTTCACGGGTATTACTTTGCCGTGGATGTCTATAGGTTATGAACTAAAAATGACTCCACTTCAAACATTGGCACTTTATAATGCTGTTGCAAATGAAGGGATATTGCTCAAACCCCAGTTTGTTAGATATATCAAAAAAGGTAGTGAGATTCAGAAATATTTCAAGCCTGAAATATTAAACACTTCGATATGTTCTAAATCTACTCTTAATGATTTAAAAGCAATGTTGGAGGGTGTTGTTGAAAGAGGAACTGCAAATAATATAAAAGCTAGAGGTTTTAAAATTGCAGGAAAAACAGGAACATCAAAAATTGCTCAAGGATCAAAAGGCTATGGAAATAAATATCAAGCATCTTTCTGTGGTTACTTTCCTGCAAAAACCCCCATCTACAGCTGTATAGTTGTTGTTCAAGGACCTACAAAGAATATTTTTGGATCAGTAGTTTCAGGATCTGTTTTTAAAGAAATAGCTGATAAGGTTTATGCTCAGGAATTTAAAAAAGAAAATATTGCAGTTAAAGATTCCATTAATCAATATCCATATTCAAGAAATGGAGACAAAGAATCTTTCTTAATCGCTTCAAGAAAGATTGGGATTCCTGTAAATGACTTGTCTAGTAATACTACTCAATGGATATCTACTAGGACGGGAAATAATGGTATAAAAATAATCACAAAAGAAAATAAAAAAGGGATAGTTCCTAATGTTATAGGAATGGGTCTTATTGATGCTACTTATATTTTAGAGAAGTATGGGTTGCTAGTTCAGCCAGTAGGCTCAGGAATTGTAAGAGAGCAATCAATAAGAGCAGGTTTCAAATTATATAAAGGTCAAAAAATTGTTTTACAGCTAGGATGAAACTACTTAAAGATATAATATATGGAATTAGAATTGTTGAAATTAAAGGCAATACAAATATTGCAGTTGAAAGTATTGCATTTGACTCAAGAAAAATAAATAATTTATCACTTTTTATAGCAGTAAATGGGGTAAGCCAAAACGGACATCATTTTATAAGTGATGCTGAATCTAATGGTGCTTGTGCAATAATATGTGATGAAATCCCAGAAAATTTAAAAGAAAATATCACTTATATAAAAGTTCCTAACAGCTCAGAATCAATAGGTGTTATTGCATCTAATTTTTATGATAATCCCTCTGAAAAACTAAAATTAATTGGAATAACAGGTACTAACGGTAAAACAACTTGTGCGACTTTACTATATGATTTATATAGATTAATGGGTTATAAAACAGGGCTAATATCTACAGTCAATATTAAAATACTTCATAAAACTATTCAATCAACTCATACCACACCAGATGCAATAAGAATTAATGAGCTCCTAAGTCAGATGGTAAGTAAAGGATGTACTCACGTATTTATGGAAGTAAGTTCACATGCATTAGATCAGAATAGAGTTTCTGGATTGTCTTTTGATATTGGAGTATATACCAATATCTCCAGAGACCATATGGATTATCACCCTACAATTGATCATTATATAAGTTCAAAGAAAAAATTATTTGATAACCTTAAAAATAACGCTATTGCAATTATAAATCAAGACGATTCTTTTGGATTAGAAATGGCAAGAGATATAACTGCCAGAACATTTTTTTATGGTTTAGCAGGAGATTATGATTTTAAGGGTAAAGTAATTGAAAATAATATAACAGGATTATCTATTGAAATTGATGGATTTGAAATGACCTCAAGATTAATTGGGGAATTTAATGCATATAATCTTTTAGTAGTTTATTCTGTTGCTAAATCTCTTGGAGAAGAATCACTTACAATCTTGACAATTCTTAGTAACCTAAAGGCTCCTGAAGGCAGGTTTGAATATATTATTTCTCCATCAAATGTTACTGCTGTAATTGACTATGCCCATACCCCGGATGCTCTTGAAAATGTTCTTAAAACCTTAAAGGATTTAAAAAGTGATAAAGAAAAGATATTTACTGTTTTTGGTTGTGGAGGAGATAGAGACAAAGGAAAGCGAAGTATGATGGGTGAAATTTCTTCTTTGTATAGTGATCAAGTAATAATAACTTCTGATAATCCAAGAAGTGAAAAGCCTAGTGATATTATTAATGATATTATTTCAGGAATTCCAAAGACTCAAGCATCAAAGGTATTGTCAATTCAAGAAAGAAAAGAAGCAATTAAAGTTGCTTGTGAAATGGCAGATAGTGGAGATATTATTTTGATAGCAGGTAAAGGGCATGAAAAATTTCAAATTATCGGGAAACAAAAGTTTCATTTTGATGATCTAGAAACTACCATAGAAATATTTAAACAAATACAAGAATAATGCTTTATCATTTTTTCAATTATATAAATCAAAATTTTGACCTGCCTGGTTCGGGATTGTTTCAGTTCATTTCATTTAGAGCTGGCATGGCTATAATTTCTTCCTTAATTATCACCCTAATTTTCGGTGGAAAACTAATTAATTATTTACACAAAAAACAAGTTGGAGAGTCTATAAGAGATCTTGGCTTAGATGGGCAAATGGAAAAAACAGGAACCCCAACAATGGGAGGTGTAATAATCCTAGCAGGAATTATAATTCCAACAATTCTGTTCGCCAAATTAAACAATATATATATTCAATTAATGCTTGTTTCTACAGTTTGGCTGGGTTTAATAGGGTTTTTGGATGATTATATTAAAGTTTTTAAAAAAAATAAAAAAGGATTAGCTGGTAAGTTCAAAGTAATTGGGCAGATTGGAGTTGGAATAATTGTTGGAGCATCAATGTATTGGAGTGAATCCGTAACTATTAAGTCTAAAACTTTTTACAACACTGAGATTACAGAAAACTATAATGAATATAAAGACCAAAAAAATTATTATTGGGAAGAGACAAAATCTCTAAAAACTACTATTCCTTTTATTAAAAATAATGAGTTTGATTATTCCTGGCTTATAACATGGGCTAGTCCAGAATTAAAGAATTTAGCTTGGTTAGCATTTATACCAATCATAGTGATTATTGTTATATCCGTTTCCAATGGAGCAAATTTAACAGATGGATTAGACGGTCTTGCAACAGGAACTAGTGCAATTATTGGAATTACCCTAGCAATTTTTGCTTACTTATCTGGGAACTTAGTTTTTTCAGATTATTTAAACATTATTTACATTCCCAATTCTTCAGAACTTGTAATCTTTATTAGCTCTTTTGTTGGAGCTTGTATTGGCTTTCTCTGGTATAACTCTTATCCAGCTAAAGTATTTATGGGCGACACTGGTAGTTTAGCTCTAGGTGGAATAATTGCTGTGTTTGCTATAGCAATTAGAAAAGAATTACTAATACCTATTTTTTGTGGTGTATTTCTAATAGAAAATTTAAGTGTAGTTCTTCAAGTATCATATTTCAAGTTCACAAAAAGAAAATATGGTGAAGGCAAAAGAATTTTTCTTATGTCTCCTATCCATCATCACTTCCAGAAAAAAGGAATTCACGAAGCAAAAATTGTATCAAGATTTTGGATTCTTGGTATCCTACTTGCCGTACTCTCAATTGTAACCCTAAAACTAAGATGACTAAAAATATCCAAAATATGATGGTTTTAGGAGCTGGTAAAAGTGGCATAGGCGCTGCTATTCTAGCAAAAAAGAACAATATAGATGTAGTAGTTTGCGATGATTCTAATATTTCAAATAAAAATATAGAGATTTTAAATAATCACAATATTAAGTGGTATGAAAATGAATATATGTCATCAGTTTCGTCTCAAAATGATCTATTAGTAGTAAGTCCTGGTATTGAAGATAACCATCCTCTAATCAAACATTTTGATAATAAATTAAAACCCATTATTAGCGAAGTAGAGTTCGCCAGTTATTTCTGTAATGCAAAAAAAATATGTGTTACAGGGACAAATGGTAAAACCACTACCTCTTTAATGGTAACATATATATTAAAACAAGCTGGGTTTAAAGTTAAGGCAGTTGGAAATATTGGTGAAAGTTATGCATTATCTGTCGCCTTAGAAGACAATGACTACTACGTTATTGAGTTGAGTAGCTTTCAATTAGATAGAATGTATGACTTCAAAGCAGATATTTCAATAATTCTAAATATTACTCCAGATCATTTAGATAGATATAATCAAAATTTCACAAAATACTCTGAAAGTAAATTTAGAATCATTCAAAACATGACCAAAGATGATCATCTGATTTACAACCATGATGACAAGGTGATTTGCTCATGGATTTCTGAGCACAAAGAGTCAAAATATTTATTAAACCCAGTTTCAATACAAAAGAGTTTGCAGAACGGTTCCTGGATAGAAAAGAATCAAATAAAAATCAGTATAAACAATAAAAAACAAACAATCATGTCCATTCATCAATTGGCCCAACAGGGCAAACACAATTTATTTAATTCGATGGCAGCAGGTGTTGCTGCAAGAGTATTAGACATTCGAAAGGAAATTATCCGAGATAGTTTATCGGATTTTAAAAATGTAGAGCATAGATTGGAGGAGGTTGCTAAAATCCATGGAATTAACTTTATAAATGATTCTAAAGCCACAAATGTAAACTCTACATGGTATGCTTTAGAAAGTATGCAGCAACCAACGATTTGGATAGTTGGAGGAGTTGACAAAGGAAATGACTACTCAGTTTTAGAAGGATTGGTAAAACAAAAAGTTTTAGGAATTGTTTGTTTAGGGAAAGATAATACTAAAATTAAAGAAACTTTTGGAGAAATAGTTGAATCATTTTATGAATCAAAATCAGCAGAGCATGCTGTTCAGATTAGTTATAGAATTGCTAAGAAAGGATACAATGTATTGCTTTCACCCGCATGTGCAAGTTTTGATTTATTTAAAAACTACGAAGACAGAGGTCACCAATTTAAAAATGCGGTTAGATCCCTGTAAATTACAGTTTATGAATATAATAAAAACAACTTCCTTAAAACAAATGCTTTCTAAAAAAAGAAAGCAGTCTCTAAGCTCATTCTCAGCTATTGAACACAGATTGGAATTTTTCTCTGAAGCTTTCGATAAAGTTTGGATTAATGACTCCAAATCAACAGGAACTGGAGACACAGCCTTTTCTTTAGAAAATATAGATGGACCCATTATTTGGATAGTTGGTCAAGATCAATCTATCAGAGATTTTGACATTATAGAAGAGCTTGTGTTATCTAAAGTTTCAGAAATTATTTATTATGGAAAACATGAAACCAGGTTAAAATACTTGTTTGGTTCAAAAATTAAATACTCACAACTATCAACTATTGATAAAGCAGTTAGCATGGCACAGAGCAATAAAACTAAGAATATTAAAGTATTGTTTTCGCCATCGTGCGCAAGTTTTTTAACCCACGAAACTTATCAAGAAAGAGGAGACTATTTTAAAAATTTAATTGAGAATTTAATTTAATGCAAGGATTTATTGAGAAATATATAAAGGGTGATAAGGTAATTTGGACAATTATAATATTGCTTTCTTTATACTCAATAATAATGGCCTACAGCTCAAGTTCTAACCTAGCATTTAGAATATCAGCCGGTAATGTTGCACCCTTTGTAATTAAGCATACACTAATAATTTTAATAGGTATTATTTTAATTATTTATTTACAATTTTTCCCCCATAAATATTTCTCAAGATTATCTCAAATAGGCATATTCGTTTCAATTATTTTATTGATTGTAACACTTTTATTCGGAGTTAGTAAAGGAAATGCTTCTAGGTGGATAATGGGTTTTCAGCCTTCTGACTTTGCCAAATTAGTTTTAATTATTTATGTCTCAAGAATGCTAACTAACAAGCAAGATGAAATTAAAGATTTTAAAAAAGGGTTAATGCCTATTTTATGGCCAGTAATTTTGATATGTGGCTTAATTCTACCAGCTGATTTTTCAACGGCAGCTATGTTATTTGTTGTTTGTTTTACAATGATATTTATTGGCGGAGCTAAAATTAAGCATTTGTGTTCAATACTTGGAACTGCTTTTTTAGGTCTTACATTTTTGATTTTAATTAACATAGCCTTACCAGGTTTTCTTCCAAGAATTGATACCTGGGAAAAAAGAATGTTAAGTTTTGAGAGCGGAGATAAACAAGAAAATTATCAAGCTGAAATGGCTAAACGTGCTGTTGTAAATGGATTTTTATTTGGGAAGGGTCCAGGCAAAGGACACGTAAAAAATGATTTATATTCTGCTCAGTCCGATTTTATTTATGCTTCATCAATTGAAGAATTTGGTTCTATCATTGGAGGAATTAGTTTACTTATATTATACATGATTCTATTTTTTAGAGCAATAAGAATAATGAACAAAGTAGATAGTAAATTTGCTGCTTTCATTGTCTTTGGATTAAGTTTTATGTTGATTTTCCAATCATTTGTAAATATGGGTGTTGGAGTGAACTTATTTCCGGTTACTGGACAACCTTTACCTTTAATTAGTATGGGTGGGACGTCAATATTATTTACTTGTATTTCATTGGGTATCATATTAAATGTTAGTACTTCTGTATATAAAGATTCTGAAAATGTCTAATTTAAAAATAGTGATAAGTGGTGGTGGTACTGGGGGGCATATTTATCCAGCAATTGCCATTGCAAAAAAAATACTTGAAAAGAATAAAGATTCAAAAATATTATTTGTTGGTGCTAAAGGAAGAATGGAAATGGAAAAAATTCCTGAAGAAGGATTTAGCATTATTGGGTTAGATGTTGTGGGAATTCAACGTTCATTATCATTAAAATCAATTTTTAAAAATTTAAAGTTCCCTTTTTTTTTACTAAAAAGTTTAAATAATGCTAAAAAAATTCTTGAAGATTTCAAGCCAGATGTAGTAGTTGGGGTTGGAGGATATGCTAGTGGACCAACTTTAAGAATGGCCCATTCATTAAACATTCCGACTTTAATACAAGAACAAAATTCTTATGCAGGTTTAACTAATAAATGGTTGAGTAAAAAAGCTAATAAAATTTGTGTTGCTTATGAAAACATGAGTCGGTTTTTTGATCAAAGTAAGTTGATTTTAACAGGTAATCCAGTAAGAAAAGATTTAGAGAATTTAAATTCTAAAGTTGATGAAGCTAAAAAATATTTTAATGTTTTAAAATCAGAGAAAGTAATTCTAGTTCTCGGTGGCAGCTTAGGAGCAAAGTCTATAAATGAAGGAATAATTAAATCTATAAGTATTCTTAATGATCAACCAGTAAAATTAATATGGCAAGTTGGTAAAAGATATTTTAATAAAATTAATGATCAATTGACACAAATTAATATGATAAACATTCATCCATTACCTTTTATTAAAAGAATGGACTTGGCATATGCAGTTTCTGACATTGTCATTTCTAGGGCTGGAGCTTTATCAATTAGTGAACTAACTTTAGCTGGAATTCCAAGTATATTAGTTCCATCACCAAATGTTTCAGAAGATCATCAAACTAAAAACGCAATGTCGTTGGTGAGTAAATCGGCTGCTATTCTAGTAAAAGACGATCAAACAGAAAAGCTTTTGTCAGTAGCTATAGAGTTATTAAAAAATATAGAAAAATTAACTCAAATTTCTAAAAATGCTAAAAATTTAGGTAAGCCTAATGCTACAAATGACATTGTAAGTGAAATTTTTAAACTAAATTTTAATGGAACTAAAAAAGTTTAAAAAAATACATTTTATAGGTATAGGCGGTATTGGAATGAGTGCTATAGCGCATTATTTTTTATCGAATAATTATAATATTAGTGGTTATGATAAAGTAAAATCTGAAATAACTCTAAAGTTAGAAAGTAAAGGAGCAGAAATTTTTTACTTAGATGACCCAAATCTTATACTTGAAAATTATAAAGTTGATTTAGTCATATATACACCAGCCATAGAAAATAGCAACTTACAATATCAGTATTTTCATAAAAAAAGAATTCCATTATTAAAAAGAGCAGAAATTTTAGGTGAGATTACAAGTCTATACAATACTATTGCTGTTGCTGGCACCCATGGTAAAACAACTACTAGTTCTATCATTGCACATATTTTACGAGAGAACAAAAAAGATGGGGTTTCATTTATTGGCGGATTAACTTTAAACTATAACTCCAACTACTTAAAGGGAAATGGAGATTTTTCAGTTGTGGAAGCAGACGAATATGATCATTCATTTATGAAGCTAAAACCAGATACAATTGTTTTAACTTCTGTAGACGCTGACCATTTAGACATATACAAAAGTAAAGAATCACTAATATATAGTTTCAAAGAATTTACTTCCTTGATTGCTCAACAAGACAAGCTTATAGTTGAAGAAAGTATTGATGAATTATTTATCAATAACCTATCTTATGGCTTCGGGGAGAACAACGACTTGCAGATTTTAAACTTACAAGTTAAAGATGAAAAGTTTCAGTTTGATTTTAAATATAAAGGTGAAATACATTCTAATTTTCAATTTAGAATGCCTGGCAAGTATAATTTGTTGAATGCTGGTGGAGCAATTTTAGCATGTCTTATAAATGGAATTAATATTGAAAATATTAAAAAAAGTCTTCAGTCGTATCTTGGGGTGAAAAGACGCTTTGATATTCATGTAAATCTTCCAAAATTTAAATATATTGATGATTATGCTCATCATCCTACAGAAATTAAAGCACTTCTAGAAGCAGCTCAATCATTTTACCCTGAAAAGCAAATTATTGCAGTATTTCAACCTCACTTATTTAGTAGAACTAAAGATTTCATGGATGATTTTGCAGCAGTTTTATCAAAATTTAATAAAATATTTTTACTTCCTATTTATCCAGCTAGGGAAACTCCAATTGAGGGAATAAGTTCATCAACTTTGATAAAAAAAATAGCAAATAGAAATAAAAAACTAATAAATTCTCCTCAAGATCTATTTTCTAATATTGACTTAAAATCTGACTCGGTTTTAATTACAATTGGAGCAGGAGATATTGATAAGTGGGTTGTAGAAATAAATAAATATATAAGTTTAAATGTTTAAAAGAGCAGCTAAAATATCATTTTGGATACTTCTTATTTCTGGCTGGATAATTCTTTCTGGGTTTGTTACAAACTATTATGATGAACTAACTCTTGAAAATATTGAAATAAACTTCATTAATGATAATTCCCAAAAATTTATAACTAAATCTGAGGTTAATTCTATGTTATTATTAATGGGTATAGTAAATAACGTTTCATTAAAAAAAGAAATTCAGCTTGCAAGTATTGAAAAGAAGTTATTAAACCACTCAGCTATTAGAAATGCACAAGTATATTTTAATAATAATGGAGGCCTAAAAGTGGACATCACTAAAAGAACTCCTATAGCTAGGTTTGTGAGTAGCGTTTTTGAAAAGAATTTTTATATGGATATGAGAGGTTTTTTAATGCCTATAAGTAAAACTTATGTCTCTAGGGTTCCTATTTTTTCTGGTGAAATTAACTTTCCAGATCGCCTAGATTTAAATATTTTAGATAGTCTTCATAGAACAGCTATTTTTCAAGAAATCTTTAAAATGAGTAAATTAATTAACAATGATACGTTCTTAAAATCTCAAATTGTACAAATCCACATCAATAATAATGGCTACTTTGAATTAATTCCCAGAATTGGTAACCAAAGAATTTTGTTTGGATCATCAGAAAACATGGAAAATAAATTTAAAAAAATTAAACTTTTTTATACAAATGGTCCAAATCCCAAGGATTTAAATAAATACGACACATTAAATATATTATACGAAAATCAAATAATTTGTTCAAAAAGAAACTAAGATGGATGCACCAGAAATAATTGTAGGACTAGATATTGGAACAACAAAAATTGCTTGCCTGGTTGGCAGAAAAACTGACCATGGAAAAATTGAAATATTAGGAATAGGAAAAGCTCCAAGTTTAGGTGTTACTAGGGGAGTAGTTTCAAATATTGAAAAGACTGTCCAATCTATTAGGGCAGCAGTTGAAGAAGCTGAATCAAAATCGGGTATTGAGATTAAAGTTGTAAATGTTGGTATTGCAGGTCAACATATTAAAAGTTTACAACACAGAGGAATGATTACTCGAGACTCAATTGATGAAGAAATTTCGCAAAAAGATGTTGATGAGCTTATAGAAGACATGTATAAATTGGTGATGATGCCTGGGGAGGAAATTATTCATGTTTTACCACAAGAATATATTGTTGACAGACAACCCGGAATTAAAGATCCTATTGGAATGTCAGGAGTTCAACTAGAAGCTAATTTTCATATCATTACTGGTCAAATGGCAGCAGCTAAAAATATATTTAAATGTGTTAATAAAGCTGGGTTACAAGTCGCAGAATTAATTTTAGAACCCCTTGCTTCTTCATCAGCTGTTATTAGCAACGAAGAAAAGGAAGCTGGTATTGCTCTTGTAGATATAGGTGGTGGAACAACTGATATTGCAATTTTTCACGATGGAATTATAAGACATACAGCCGTTATTCCATTTGGCGGAAATGTAATTACAGAAGATATTAAAGAAGGGTGTACCATCATGCACCGACAGGCTGAACTTCTGAAAACAAAATTTGGAGCTGCTGTTACTCAGTCAAGTCAAGACAACGAAGTAGTATGTATTCCTGGGCTTAGAGGTCGCGACCCAAAAGAAATATCAGTTATGAATTTAGCTAATATAATAAATGCTAGAATGTCTGAAATATTAGAACATATTTATTATGAAATTAAAAACTCTGGATTTGAAAAAAAATTAATAGGTGGTATTGTAGTAACTGGTGGAGGTTCTCAACTTAAACATATGAACCAACTTATAGAGTTTACCACAGGGATGGACTCAAGAGTAGGTTATCCAAATGAACACCTAAGTTCAAATACTAATATTAATGTCACTTCACCTTTATTTGCGACTGGTGTTGGTCTGGTAGCTAAAGGGTTTGAGCAATATGAGTTATTAAAATCAAGAAACGAAAAGATTAGTACAAGAATGCATTCTCAAAAAAATAAAGGAAGCTTTTTTGAAAAGATTAAAACATTTTTTGACGAAAAAGTAGATTAACAATTAAAAATAAAATCATGATGAAATTTGATTTACCAAAAGAACAATCCTCTATTATTAAAGTAATAGGTGTTGGAGGTGGTGGAAGTAATGCAGTAAACCATATGTATCGACTAGGAATAAAAGGGGTGGATTTTGTAGTTTGTAATACAGATCACCAAGCATTAGACACTAGTCCAGTACCAACAAAAATTCCTCTAGGCCAAAGTTTAACCGAAGGAAGAGGAGCTGGATCTATTCCAGATGTTGGCAAGAATGCAGCCATTGAAAATTTAGATGACGTTATTGAAATACTAGCTAAGAACACAAAAATGATATTTGTTACCGCTGGAATGGGTGGAGGAACTGGAACCGGTGCTGCCCCAGTTATAGCACAAGCAGCTAGAGACATGGGTATTTTAACTGTAGGAATCATTACTGTTCCTTTTACATTTGAGGGAAGAAAAAGAAGAACACAGGCAGAAGAGGGTATTGAGAAAATGAGAGAGGCCGTTGACACATTATTAGTGATTAATAATGATAAATTAAGAGAAATGTTTGGGAACCTCACTTTGGTAAACGCTTTTGAAAATGCGGATGATGTTTTAGCTATAGCTGCAAAAGGTATTGCTGAAGTTATTTCAGTTACTGGACAAATCAACGTTGATTTTAATGATGTTAATACTGTAATGAAAGATAGTGGAGTAGCTATAATGGGCTCTGCTGAGGGTGAAGGTGAAAATAGAGCAGTAAATTGCGTAGAAAAAGCATTAAATTCTCCTTTATTAAATGATAATAATATTGATGGTGCTAAATATGTTCTTCTAAATATAACATATGGAACACAAGCTGTTTTAATGGATGAAATTTCAGAAATTACTGATTATATTCAAGAAGAGGCTGGAAGTACAGCCGATGTTATTTGGGGTCATGGATATGATGAATCTTTAGGAGACAAGTTATGTGTTACTATAATTGCAACTGGCTTTAATACTACTCCACATACTGGACTTTCTATGAAAGCTCCTAAGAAAAATATTATGAATTTAGAAGATGAATCTGTTGTCGAGGATTCCTCTGTTTTAGAAAACCAAGATTCAACATTAATCGAAGAACCTAATCAAGAGCAATTACAGTATGATAATATCTCTGAAACTGCTACAAAAAGATTTGTTCTTAATGAAGAAGACTCGGAAGTAGAAAACGAAACTGAAAATAAGGATGAGCATTTAGTTTCTACAAATACTATTGTTGATCATGATCAAAGCTTAAATGATGATGGAAAAGTAAGATTTTTATTAGAGGAAGATGAATCATCGAATACTGAGTTAAAAAATCTAGAATCTCCACATATTGTTGAAGCTAATTTGTCTCAAGTAAGCGAAGAACCAGTTAATGATAAAGAATTAAAAACTATCGAGTCTAAAGCAATTTCTGATGAAAGATTAGAAAGAATTAGAAAAGCAACTGAAAAGTTAAGATCACCTTTAGGTCTCAATGAAATGGAAAGTGAGCCTGCTTATAAAAGAAGAAATGTAGATCTTAAAGATGTTCAATATTCTGATGAGCAATCTAGCTCTAGATATACTTTATGGGAAAATATTAATGAGAATGGAGAAAAAGAAACTGGCTTAAGTGACAATAATAGTTTCCTACACGATAATGTAGACTAACATGGATAATAGAATAGAAAATCAAATTCCTATTGATCTAAAAAATGCCATGCTGGCAAAAGATAAAGTAAAATTAGAGGCATTGAGAGCTGTGAAGTCTGTTTTTTTATTAGAAAAAACTAAAGAAGGATCATCTGGAATTATTTCAAATGAGTTAGCGCAACAACTTATTTCTAAGTTGCACAAACAAAGAATGGATGCTTATAAAATCTATGTAGAACAAAAAAGAGATGACCTAGCTTCAGTAGAATTTTCTCAAGCAAAAGTTTTAGAAATCTATCTTCCTAAGCAACTAAATGTAGATGAGTTAACTAAAGAATTACAAAAAATTATAGATTCTCTAGGTGCAACTTCAATGTCTGATATTGGCAAAGTAATGGGTAAAGCCATGTCCATGTTAAAAGGTAAAGCAGAAGGTAGTTTAATTTCCAAAATCATTAAAGATTTACTTAGATAAGTATGGATTTTATAGATCCTTTAATTAATCAGTATGCTCTAGACCATACTGAAAATGAATCTCCGCTATTAAATGAGCTCAATAGACAAACACATATAAATATACTTCAGCCAAGAATGCTTTCTGGTCATTTACAAGGTAGAATTCTTAGTGTTTTATCAAAATCTATTAGACCTAAAAATATTTTAGAGATAGGAACTTATACTGGTTACAGCGCTTTATGTATGGCTGAAGGATTAAGTAAAGACGGTAATTTATATACTATTGATATAAATGAAGAAATAGCCCCATTTGCTCAAGAATTCTTTGATAAATCACAATATAAAAATCAAATTACAATGCTAATTGGAAATGCGTTAAATATTATACCAGAACTAAACGAAAATTGGGATCTAGTATTTATTGATGCAGATAAAGAAAACTATTCTAATTATTATGACGCTATTATTGAAAATGTAAACGTGGGAGGAATGATTATCGCAGATAATGTACTGTGGAGTGGTAAAGTAACTAATCCAACTTTAAAAAATGATTTCGAAACTGAAGCCTTAAAAAAATTCAATACTAAAGTCCAAAATGATATTAGAGTTTCTAATACTCTAATGCCTGTTAGAGATGGCATGATGGTTATGATTAAGAACTAATTATTTTGTAATAGATAATTAATTTGTATTATTTTTAACTTTTTATAATTCAAAACTAAACTCTTAACATGAAATATATTTTAAAATTCACTTTCACACTATTTATTTTAGTTAACTCTTTATTTGTAAAGGCAGATGAAGGAATGTGGCTCCCAATGCTTCTTGGTGAGGCTACTTATAAAAATATGGTTGAGTGTGGTATTAGATTGACTCCAGAACAAATTTATAATGCCAATAGTTCTAGTTTAAAAGATGCAATAGTCGCACTAGGAGGTGGTTTTTGTACTGGTGAAATCATTTCTAAACAAGGTTTAATGATGACTAATCACCACTGTGGTTTTGAAACTATCCAAGCAAACAGTAGTACAGAAAATGATTATTTAACTAATGGCTTTTGGGCTATGACAAAAGAACAAGAAATTCCAGCTGATTTTGGAGTTTGGTTTTTAAATGAAATTACTGATGTGACTGATCAAGTTTTAGAGGGTGTTGAAGATGGAATGAATGAAGAAGAAAGAATGTCTGTTATTAGAAAAAATAGAAATGCTTTGAAAAAAGGAGCTAATGAAGGTGAAAATTCAGAAAATTTTGCTGTACAAGTAAAGTCTTTTTATTATGGCAATTTTTACTATATGCTAACTTATGATATTTTCAATGATGTAAGGTTAGTCGGTGCTCCACCAAGTTCTATTGGTAAGTTTGGAGGAGATACAGACAATTGGATGTGGCCTAGACATACTGGTGATTTTTCTATGTTTAGAGTTTATGCAGATCTAGAAAATAATCCGGCCACATATAACGATAAAAACATTCCTTTAAAACCTAAACATTCGCTACCAGTTTCTATTGCAGGTGTTCAAGATGGAGACTATGCTATGATAATGGGTTATCCTGGTAGTACTGATAGATTTTTAACTTCTTGGGGAGTTAAAGAAGCTGCAGAATTAGAACAACCTGCAAGAGTTAAAATAAGAAGAATTAAGTTAGATATAATGGATGAACAAATGTCAAAAAGTCAAAAAGTCAGAATTCAATACGCTTCTAAATACGCTAGAGTTAGTAACTACTGGAAATATTTTATTGGCCAAAGTGAGCAATTGGTTAAAAATAAAGTTTTTAGTAAAAAACAAAAAATTGAGGATTCGTTTACTAAGTGGTACTTAAATAATAAACTTGAAGATCAATATTCCCAAGCACTACCATTAATTGAAAAATCTATTGTTGGAAAATCAAATTTTAAAATTCCATCCGTTTACTTTCAAGAAGCAATTTATGGTTCTGAAATTATAAGATTCCTAGCTCGTAATCTAGGCGCAAGATCATCATTATATACTTCTTTAGTAAGTGGGGAAGGAGTAAAAGAGGCAAAAGATGATTTAACAGAAAATGCAAAGGATTATTACAAGGATTATAACTCTACAATAGATCAAAATACTTTAGCCGCTGTTTTAAATTTGTTTTACAATGATGTTCCGAAAGAATTTCATCCTGAATTATTTGCTCAAATGGGCAGTAAAAATGGTGGAGATTTTACAAATTTTGCTTCAAAGTATTTTAGTAAGTCACCATTTACTTCATTTGAAAAATTTAATAATTGGTTAAATAATGATAAGCTATCTACTAAACATATTGATAAAGACCCAGTTTTTCAATTAACAAAAGAATTTTTTGCAATGTATAGACAACAAATTATGATGCCTCAATCAAGTTTTTCTAGCGATTATAATAAAGGAATGAGATTATTTGTTGATGGATTACAAAAAATGGGAATGAATAAAGCCTCGGATGCAAATTCAACAATGCGTTTTACTTACGGAAATGTTCTTCCATATGATCCGGCTGATGCCATTCATTACGATTTTTATACCACTTTAGAGGGAGTAATGCAAAAAGAAGTACTTACTGATGATAAAAATCACGAGTTTTATGTTCCTCAAAAATTGAAAGACTTATTTAATTCAAAAGATTTTGGTCCATATGCAAGAAAAGAAGATGGTAAATTACCTGTAGGTTTCTTATCTAATAATGATATAACTGGTGGTAATTCTGGAAGTCCAGTTATTAATGCTCATGGCGAACTTATTGGAACTGCTTTTGATGGAAACTGGGAGGCAATGAGTGGTGATATTTATTTTGAACCTAATATCCAAAGAACAATTTCAGTTGATATTAGATATTCATTATTTATAATTGATAAATATGCTGGAGCAACACATTTAATAAAGGAAATGAATATTGTTACAGAAAGGCATGACGAAGAAAGTTCAGAAATAAAGCAAGATGAAAATATCCCTGAGCCTGTTCCATCAATAAAATAGCTATTTATTTACAGAACTTTGAAATTCTTTTACTATAGAATTCCTAGCACTTTCTGTTGGACTTATTTTATTTTTTCCTATATGTTCAAATATCTTTGCACTAAGATCTATTCCGGATGATTCTTGCTTAAGATGATTAACTGACATATTTATTATTTGAATAGTTTCGTCTTTGGCGTTTAATAATGTTTTCCAAGATTCTTGATTGATATAAATCTGTTGTGACATGTTATGGGTATATTCTTCTCTGATTATTTTTAATAATTCTCTATGTAGATCACTTGCTTTCATTCCACTTTTATGAGTTCTTATAATCATATTATTTGGGTCAATTCTTTCAAGAAATAAAATAGCTCTTTCATAGGCTTGTATCTTTAAAGGAAAAAATGTTTTAATTTTTTCAATATTATTTTCTTTATCCTTTTCATCTACACTTTTATTATAAAAATGTTGAAGCATTAAATAAGTTATTAAAAGCATTCCTGCTAATGGTATTGATAATATTAATACATCTTTCATATATTTCTTTACGAATAAGTCTTCTAATTGTTACAAAAGTGAATAACGTGTTTATTTCTTTTTTAAAAATTAATTTATGAATTCTACAAATCTTTAATTTTGAAGCATAAATTTATAAACTATGGAAAATATATCTGACAGAGTAAATAGACTTTCAGAATCTGCTACAATAGCAATGGCTCGAAAGGCTAGAGAGCTTAAATCTCAAGGTATAGATATTATTAGTTTAAGTTTAGGTGAGCCAGATTTTAATACTCCAGATTTTATAAAAGAAGCTGCTAAAGAAGGAATTGATCAAAATTATTCTAAATATATGCCTGTTAATGGCTATCAGGACCTAAGAGAAGCTATCTCTAATAAATTTAAAAGAGATAATAATATTGACTATACTACTGATCAAATTGTTGTTTCTACTGGTGCAAAACAATCTATTGCTAATGTGGTTCTTAGTTTAATTAATCCAGGAGATGAGGTTATTGTTCCAGCCCCGTTTTGGGTCAGTTATGAAGAAATCATTAAGATGGCAGAGGGTATTCCTGTATTTATTGAAACTTCAATAGAGAATGATTTTAAAATATCACCTCAACAATTAGAAAATGCTATCAGTTCTAAAACAAAAATGATAATTTACAGTTCCCCATGTAATCCGTCTGGAAGTGTTTATTCTAAAGATGAGCTCCGATCCTTAGCTGATGTTTTAGTAAATCACTCCGAAATTATAGTTTTAAGTGACGAAATATATGAGCATATAAACTTCACGAGAAGCTATTTTTCCATGGCTGCATTTCAAGATATGTATAATCAGGTTGTTACTATTAATGGTGTATCAAAATCTTTTGCAATGACAGGCTGGAGACTAGGCTATATTGGCGCTCCACTTTGGATAGCTAAAGCTTGCACTAAAATCCAAGGCCAATTTACATCTGGAACCTCCGGGATTTCTCAAAGAGCATCACTAGCTGCAATTGCAGCTGATCCTGTTGTAGTTCATACCATGAGAGATGCTTTTTTAAAAAGAAGAGATTTTGTAATAGAGGAGTTAAAAAAAATAAATGGGATAAAAATTAATCAACCTCAGGGTGCTTTTTATGTTTTTCCAGATGTGAGTTTCTTTTTTAATAAATCTTACAATAACAATTCTATTAATAATGCAAATGATCTATCTCTCTATTTACTAGAAACTGCCAAAGTAGCGTTAGTTACAGGCAATGCATTTGGATCACCTAATTGTATGAGAATTTCCTACGCAGCTTCAATTGAAAATTTAAAAGAAGCAATGAGTAGAATAACAATATCTTTAAATAAACTTAATTAGCTATATATCTGAATTTATAGCTTTTATTGGACTTATTCTAGAGCTAATTAATGAAGGTAACATCATCGCTAAAAAACAAAACAAAAAAGTAAAGATATTTAATACAAGAATTGATAAAATTGGATATTCCATAGGAACTGTATCTAAATAATAATTTTCTTGAGATAATTTTAAAAATTCAAATTGGTTTTGGAGTTTTATAATTATAATTGCTAAGATATTTCCTCCAATAAATCCAAACGATAGTAATAGTCCTCCATGGGTTGCAAATATTTTTATAAGTGAACTATTTTTTATACCTAGAGCTTTAAGAATTCCTATCATTTTAGTTTTTTCAACTATTAAAACAAGTAAAGCACAGGACATATTAATTATGGAAACTGCTATCATTAGTCCAAGTATTATATAAACATTTTTATAAATTAAATTTAGCCATGAAAATATCTCTTCATGTTGCTCATCAATAGTAGTGATTTTATATTCAGGACCAAATTTTAATTTTAGATCATCTTTTATTAAATGTCTTTCATCTATATTTTTTAAAAAAATTTCAATACCGCCTGAGTAATATTGACCACTGCCTGGAATATTTCCATATGTAATTATTTTTTTATTTTTTGTAAATGATATTATTAGAGTATCAGGAATGGCAATTAATTTTTTTTCTAAAGCATTATTTAGCTCATATCCAATTAACGTTATTTGAGTATCTAAATCTGTGTTTATTTTTATAGAATTTTCATCTGTTATTTCATTATTCCCCCAGTCGTAATAAATATTATTATTTTTTTTATTGACTGAAAAATTAATTATTGAAGAATCGTTATTAAAAAAATAGCTTGGATTAAGCTTTATTCCCCAGTTATTTATTTTTTGTAAATATTTAAGATCAATAAAAGCAAATCTTGAATCAATTTTAGAAAGCCCAGTTTCATATATTCCACCAACAACTAAGTTTCTTTGTTTTGGTGTTCCGTTAGAAATAAAAAAAGCTGCTATTTTATTATTGAGTTGTAAATTTAATTTTTGACATTTTTCAAGGGAAAGAATTATGGTATCGTTAATTTCTGATGAAATTTTAGGAGCTTTACCCATTATAATATACTTTTTTAAAAAAGAATTTTTTTGAAGACTTTCTAAACCTTTAAAAATAACTCCCTCAACTTCGTTGTTTTCTAGATTAAATTTATTTTTAGATTGAATTATTGCTGATTTATAAGCATATTTTTGAGCTTTATCTATGTATTTAGCATAATTAAGTTCTTCAAAAGAATTATTTAATGTGTTAATTGGACTTGTTTCATTATTATTACTTTGAAACATAGATTCTATTTGAATATGATTTCCAAAACTTAATAATTTACCCTTAATCTTATTTTGAAAACCTAATGCTACGCTTAAAGTAACTACCATAACAGAGACACCTAAAATCACTCCTAAAATTGAAATAATGACAATTGGCCTGGAAAATTTTTTAGAATGCTTTTTATTTTTCAGCATTCTTTTAGCTACATATAATTCAAAGTTCAATTTTTCGTTAATTTGTATAGATTAATGAATACTACTTACAAACATCAACATTTTAAAGAATATTTTGCATTAAGTAAGTGTTTTTTATTAGTTTTTTTATTCACTGTTTTAAGCTTTACATCTCAAAATAAGGAAATTATTGTAGGAGCTGAAAGAACCTTTTTATATCTAGAAAAACTAAAGGGCCGTCGAATAGGTTTAGTTGCAAATCAAACATCTAATATTAGGAATGAACACTTAGTAGATGTTTTATTAAATGAAGGTGTAAATGTTGTAAAAGTTTTTTCTCCCGAGCATGGGTTCCGTGGAAAGTCTGATGCTGGGGAAAAGGTAAGAGATGAAATGGATCTTCAAACAGGCTTGCCTATTTATTCTCTATACGGTAAAAGTAAAAGAAAGCCATCCAAAGAAATTTTGAAAGATGTAGATATAATTTTATTTGATTTACAAGATGTAGGGGTTAGGTTTTACACCTATATAAGTACTTTGCATTATGTAATGGAGGCTTGTGCAGAAAATAATATTGAGCTCATTGTTCTAGATAGACCCAATCCGAACGGCTTTTATATTGATGGTCCGATTTTAGATTTAAAATTTAAATCTTTTATAGGAATGCACAGAGTCCCAGTTGTACATGGAATGACTATTGGAGAATATTCCAATATGATTAATGATGAAGGCTGGCTTAATTATGATGAAAAATGTTTATTGACTGTTATTTCCTGTTTAAATTATAATCACTCCTCAAGATATATTCTTCCAATTCCACCTTCACCAAATCTCCCCAATATGAGAAGTGTTTATTTATACCCTTCACTATGTTTTTTTGAAGGTACTAATGTAAGTATTGGTAGAGGGACTGATTTCCCATTTCAGGTTTTCGGAGCTCCATATTTTGATAACAAGCTATTTAAGTTTACACCAAAAGCTACTTACGGAGCAAAAAATCCTAAGCATAAATCTGTAGATTGCTATGGGAAAGATTTAAGAACTATTAGCTTAGATAGTTTAAAAAAGATAAGCAGTTTAAATTTTAGTTGGCTTATAAAAAGTTACAATATTTCCAATGAGCCCATTAACTTTTTTAATAAAAATAATTTCTTCAATCTTCTTTCAGGTACTGACAAGCTAATGAACTTAATCAAAGGAGGAGCTAATGATAGTCAAATTAAGGAAACTTATAAAGAAGACCTCATGAAATTTAAAACAACCCGAAAAAAGTACTTGTTGTATGAAGATTTTGAGTAGTAATTTAATCATTAAAGATAGATTTTGAAATGAAAAAGTATAAAAACATAGGAATTATTGGAGCTGGATCTATGGGGATTGGAATTGCTCAAATTGCAGCTTCTGTAAATTGTAAAGTTTTGTTGTATGATGAAAATAAAAATGCTGCTAAATCCTCATTAATTAAGCTTGAAAAAATTTTAACAAGACTTATTGAAAAAGACCGTATTAATACTTCTAAAAAAGATTCTATTTTGTCAAATATTATAATTCTTGATTCTTTACAAGAGATTCAAGAGACTGATTTAATTATTGAGGCAATTATTGAAGATTCTAATACTAAAAAAGAATTATTTATAAAATTAGAATCCATAGTTAGTAAGGACTGTATTTTTGCATCAAATACCTCTTCAATTTCCATTACCAATTTGGCTTCATCGCTCAATAATCCAGATCGATTTATTGGAATACACTTTTTTAATCCAGCTCCACTCATGCCTTTGGTAGAGATCGTCCCTGCACTCCAAACTAAAGAGAGTTTAGTTCAAGAAATTCATGATCTGCTATTAGATTGGAATAAGTCACCTGTTGTTGCTAAAGATACTCCGGGTTTCATAGTTAATAGAATTGCCAGACCTTTTTACAGTGAAGCTCTTAGAATATATGAAGAGCAAATTGCAGATTTTGCAACAATTGATTTTGCAATGAAAGAAATTGGAGGATTTAAGATGGGACCATTTGAATTGATGGATTTTATAGGTAATGATGTGAATTATGCTGTTACAGAATCAGTTTTTAAATCATTTTATTATGACCCTAGATACAAACCTTCATTTACCCAAAAACAGTATGCTGATGCAGGTTGGCATGGTAGAAAAACTAAAAGGGGATATTATGATTATACTGACAATAAAAATTCTAGGATGCCGTTGAAAGATACCAATTTGTTAAATCAAATTTTTGATAGAATTCTTGCAATGTTAATTAATGAAGCTATTGACGCATTATATCTAGGAATTGCGACTAGAAATGATATTGAAATGTCTATGACAAAAGGTGTTAATTACCCAAAGGGACTAATTCAATGGGGTGAAGAAATTAATTTTTCTAAAGTTGTTAAAATTATAGATGATCTTTATGATAAATATCACGAAGATAGATACAGATGCTCTCCACTTTTAAGAGAAAAAGCATTGAAGTAAAATAATTTTTTTTATTTTTTTGAGCAACATGGTTTGCCAGTAGAAATTTCTTTTTCAAATTTCATACTTGATTCTTGTGGCTTTTCACTCGTTTTAGAACAACATGATTTGTTAGTAACAATGGGTGTCTTTATAATTTCAGATGAATTAGATTCTATCTTATTGAAAATATTAAGATTAGAAGTTGTAGCTCCAATTCCAAAAGCAGCTATTAAAATAAATGAAAGTAAAGTTTTTTTCATAATTTATTAAAACAATACGAAATTAATATTATTATTCAAATAGCTTGTCATGAAGCATATTTAAATTTCTGCAAGGATAGTTTTTCCTCCTATGATAATGTCATTTAATGACACTTTAATTTTAGCTTTTTTTGGTATGAAAACATCTATTCTTGAACCAAATTTTATAAAACCAGCTTCCATTTTTTGGTTGACTATTACTCCTTCTTTTGAATAATTACAAATTCTCCTTGCAACTGCCCCAGCAATTTGTCTAAATAATATTTTGTTTCTTTCCTCAGTCTCTATAACTATTGTTGATCTCTCGTTCTCTAAACTAGATTTTGGATGCCATGCGACTAAATATTTACCTTTATGGTTCTTACTATAAATTATTTTCCCATTTACAGGATACCACTGTTTGTGAACATTTAATGGAGACATGAAAATACTTAATTGGGTGCAATCTTCTTTTAAAAATTCATTTTCAAAAACATCCTCAACCACAACAAGTTTACCATCACTTGGTGCTATTATATGTTTATTATTAATTTCGACATTTCTTAATGGATTTCTGAAAAAATGAAGAATTAGATAAAATAAAATTGTAGACCCTAACACGATTAATATCTGTAGAATTAGTAATGGAAAATATTTATAAACCAAAAAATTAATAATTGATAAAATTAATATTGCTAAAACTATTGTGGTATATCCTTCTTTGTGAATTTTCATTTAAAAATATTTAATAATATGTAAAGTGCAGGAATTGAAATCATTAGTGCATCCATTCTGTCTAAAAACCCGCCGTGTCCCGGAATTAAATTTCCTGAGTCTTTAACGCCAGCTTCTCTTTTAAAAAAGGATTCTATTAAATCACCTAATGTGGCTGTAAATGGGATTACAAAAGCTAATAATAATAAGAAATTAATAGAAAAAATATCAAAAAATTGTCTGATAAAATATACAGATAGCAATGTAAATGCCATTCCACCAATAAATCCTTCCCATGACTTTTTTGGGGAAATTCGAGGTATTATTTTGTGTCTTCCTAATTTTGATCCAATGATATATGCAAAGGTGTCAAACACCCATGTGAGTATAAAAAGTATTAATATTGGAGATGGGTCAAAATTAGTATTGGAATAAAAAGAATTATTGAATACAAATAATTGTACTATAGAAAAAGGGATTGCTATATAAAGAATTGGTATTAATTTAGACTTTCCTTTTCTTAATTTCATCATTTCGTAAAAACAAACCCCGCTAAGGCTTATAAATAATAATGAGAAGGAAGTTGTAGAATAACTAGTTGCGCTCCATAGAACTAACACATAAATTAAACCTGATATTAATCTTTTTAAAACCTCGCTCATATTTTTGGTAAAAATTAAATTTAGGAACTTTAGCCGAAATTAAATTACGCAGATTTTTTAGAGGCTGATTTTTTAATTATCGTTTCTTTTTTTGGAGCTTTTTTAGTTGTTTTAGAAGAGACTTTAGTTTTAGTAACGATTTCTTCTTTCTCAAACGGTCTTTTACCAAAAATAACTTCTAAATCTTCTTTAAAAATAACTTCTGTCTCTAGTAGTTTATTTGCTAATTGATGAAGTTTGTCTTCATGTTTTCTTAAGATTGATTTAGCCCTTTCATATTGAGTATCTATTATTTTTTTAATTTCCTGATCAATTATTTTTGCTGTTTCTTCAGAATATGGTTTATTGAAACCATAACCTTGGTTCTGAGAATCATAATAAGAAACATTTCCAATTTTCTCGTCAAGTCCATAAATTGTTACCATAGCCATTGCTTGCTTAGTTACTTTTTCTAAATCGCTTAAAGCTCCCGTAGAAATTTTATTAAAAATAACTGATTCAGCAGCTCTGCCTCCAAGTGCAGCACACATTTCATCTAAAATTTGTTCGGTAGTAGTCAATGAACGTTCCTCTGGCAAATACCAAGCAGCTCCTAAGCTTCTTCCTCTTGGAACAATAGTTACTTTTACTAATGGATTAGCATGCTCAAGCATCCAGCTTACAGTAGCATGTCCAGACTCATGGTATGCAATTGTTTTCTTTTCTTGTTTAGTAATTATTTTATTCTTTTTTTCTAAACCTCCTATGATTCTGTCCACTGCATCTAAAAAATCTTGCTTTTGCACACTGCTTTTCTTTTTTCTTGCTGCAATTAGAGCCGCCTCGTTACAAATATTGGCTATGTCTGCACCACTAAAGCCTGGTGTTTGTCTTGCAAGAAAATCCTTATCAAGTTTTTTCTCGAGTTTAATAGGTTTTAAATGAACATCAAATATTTCTTTTCTTTCGTTTAGATCTGGCATGTCAACATAAATTTGTCTGTCAAATCTACCAGCTCTCATTAAGGCTCTATCTAAAATATCAGCCCTATTGGTAGCAGCTAAAATAATAACTCCAGAATTAGTTCCGAATCCATCCATTTCTGTTAGTAGTTGGTTTAAAGTATTTTCTCTCTCATCATTAGAACCCATGTTAGGATTTTTACCTCTTGCTCTTCCAATAGCATCTATTTCATCAATAAATATTATACAAGGCGCTTTTTCTTTAGCTTGTTTAAAAAGATCTCTTACTCTAGAAGCTCCAACTCCTACAAACATTTCGACAAAATCAGAACCTGAAAGTGAAAAGAAAGGGACTTTTGCTTCCCCTGCAACTGCTTTTGCGATTAATGTTTTTCCAGTTCCAGGAGGACCTACCAAAAGAGCACCTTTAGGAATTTTAGCACCCAGGGCTGTATATTTTTTTGGTGTTTTTAAAAAATCTACAATTTCTTTAACTTCTTCTTTGGCTTCTTCTAAACCAGCAACATTGTCAAAAGTAACATTGGTAGATTTTCCTTGGCCAAACATTTGAGCTTTAGATTTGCCAATATTAAAAATTTGTCCACCAGCTCCGCCTCCGCCGCCTGAAACTCTTCTCATAATAAATGACCAGACAGCAATCATAATTCCAAAAAATATGATCCAGCCAAGAATATCTCTTCCAAGGTTATCCTCTTCAACATAGTCATACATTAATGTTTTATTAACTCTAGAATATTCTTTTTGAGATTCCTCTAAATAAAGTGAAAAAGTTTCATTATTTGGTATATTAAATATGTAATGAGGGCCATTATTAGGGCCTCCAAAAACACTATTTTTCGGGATGTTTTTATCTTTATGTGGAAGTTGGTCTAATTGATCAGTATAAATATAGACTCTAGCCTCTTTTTTATTGATAACTTCAATTTTTCTAACTTGTTTGTTTTCGACAAAGGATTTAAACTCAGAATAATTAGATTTTAATATTCCTGTATTGACAGGATTAAATAAATTAATAGAAATTAATATAACTGCAACTATTCCGTATATCCAGTAGAAATTAAATTTTGGTAATTTACCCTTGATTTTTTTATTGTTTTTGTTATTAGACATCTATAATTAATTAAGATTGATATTTTTCAATTGGAGCATCTCCCCACAAATCTTCAATATTGTAATTTGATCTTGTTTCTTTATAAAAAATGTGAGCAACTACATTTACATAATCCATAAGAATCCATTCACTATTTCCTTTACCTTCTTCTCTCCAAGGTTTTTCGTTTAAATCTTTAATACATCTTTTGTAAACAGATCTATTAATTCCTTCAATATGAGTTGCTGAATCACCATGAGCAATTACAAAATAATCGCAAACGGCTCCATCTACATTTCTTAAATCTAGACAAACAACATCATTTGCTTTCCCATCTTTAAAACCTTCAACTATTGAATCTTTAAGCACCATTTGTCACATTATTGTTTTAAACTTATTTGAGTTACTTTGTAAAACTAGTTAATTATAGCTAATTCATTTGATTTGTTGAATTGTTTGTCGTTTATTTAATTAAATGAAAAGCCAATCTTTAGGAAATCAAATTGTAAAATTAAGTTCTGTTGATTCTACAAACAATTATACTGCCAAACTTGTTAATGATTCAAAAATATGCTTTGGAACTGTTATAATGGCAGATTTTCAAACTAAAGGCAAGGGTCAGAGGTCTTTGTTTTGGAATTCAGAGAAAGGACTCAATTTACTTTTTAGTCTTTACCTAGACACTTCTTTTTTAAATACTGAACATATTTTTTCTTTAAGTAAAGCTGTTGCCTTAGGCTTAAGACAATGTGTTGAAAATATTATTGGTAAACAAGTCTTGATTAAATGGCCAAATGATATTTTAATAAACGAAAAAAAGATTGCGGGCATTTTAATTGAGAACCAATGGAAAAGCAATAAAATTTCGTCTTCAATAATTGGTATTGGTCTAAATGTAAATCAATTAAAATTTCCAATTGAGTATAAAGCCACTAGTCTTTTTAATTTAACATCCAAAAAATATAATTTAGATTCAATAGTTAGTTTGCTTTGTTCATGTTTGCAATTTAGTATTGATCAATTAATACAAAGTAAAATTAATTTAATAGATAGGAATTACCACAACTCCCTTTTAAACTTTAATAAATGGGCTCTTTACGAACATGAACAAAAAGTATTTAAAGGTAAAATCTTAGAAGTAGATAATATGGGACTACTTAATCTAGAATTAAAAAACGGAGATCATAAAAAATTTAATTTAAAACAAATTAAACTTGTTAAATAGCCTCTTCAATTTTTTTAGCCATGAAATTAAATAGTTCATTTAAAGGTTTTCCAATCATGACTTTTAGCATTGGATTTACTTTAGCATTACAAACTATTTGAGCGGAACATTCTTGAGGATTTTTTTCTTCAATTTCAATTTTTATTGAAAAAGAAAAAGGGGATTTAGCCCCGCTAATTAAATTAATACTGTTTTTATCAATTTTATCTTTGATTATTTCTAATGTATATGCATTTTGAAGATTGAATATGCAAAAGTCTTTATCAGATTTCCAGTCCTTTATTTTGTCTTTAGGAAAAAGATTTTCAAAGTTATTTAAGTTAGATAAGTATTCTAAACAAGCTTCTATTTTTCCATTCAAGGTTATTGTATCACTTTTTATTTCAAGCATTGATTTTCCAATTTGAAGGAGATTCTCTCCATTTTAATATTGTGTTAAGCTCAGAATCTGTTATATAATTATTTTTAAGAGCAGTTTCTAGTAATACTGAAAAATTAGATAATGTCTTGAAAGAACAAGATGCATTTTTAAAACCTTTTATTGATTCCTCGAATCCATATGTAAAAATTGCTCCAAGACCGATTATTTTCACACCAAATTCTCTTAAATCTTCAACTGCTTTTAAACTGCTCATACCTGAGGAAATTAAATCTTCTATAATAAATACTTTGTCCTCTTTTTTTAAATCTCCTTCAATATTATTTTTCATTCCATGAGATTTTACGGACGATCTAACATAGCAAAATGGCAATCCTAATTCTTCTGCTATAAGGGCTCCAATAGCAATTCCACCAGTAGCAACACCAGCTATACAAGTAGGTGCTTCAAACTCTTTTATCAATTCTACAAATTCATTTTTGATGAATGACCTAATCTCTGGGTAAGCTAAAATTTTTCTATTGTCACAGTAAATTGGAGAGTTCCAGCCAGATGCCCATTTGAAAGGGTTAATGGGTTGAAGTTTTACAGCATTGATTTGTAAAAGAAATTCTGCTATTTTAGCAGCGTTATTATTGAAGTTATTCATGTTGCAAATTTATAAAGTTTTTCATAGTAAAAGTGAGATCATCTTTTCTCAAAATAAAATTGATAATCAATCTATAATTATAGATGATTTCTCGGATGTTTCGAAATATAATTCCTTAAATAAATTTTTATTTACTTGCATTTCACCAGACCCAATTAAAGCTATTAAAAATTGGTTTCCAAATCATGATTTTATTCAAGCTGCTGGAGGTCTTGTTACGAAAGACCAACAATATTTATGGATTTACAGAAATGGTACCTGGGACCTTCCAAAAGGAAAGCTAGAAAAAGATGAGAATTTTAAAATAGCTGCTATAAGAGAAGTTAAGGAAGAGTGTGGTCTAGATTCAAATCTTGAAATAATTAAACTACTTTATATTTCATTTCATACCTATATTGAAAATTCAAAAAGTAGAATTAAAAGAACCAATTGGTATCTCATGAAATATTCTGGAAGTGATTATTTAAGTCCACAAAAAGATGAAGGGATTGATAAAGTAAAATGGCTTTCATTAGAAGAATCTATCTTGAAATCGAAAGAATCTTTCAAATCAATTGATGAAGTTTGGAAGGCCTATAATTAGTAATTCTTTCTTCCAATATTCATCTTTTCTTTAACATTATTTTTTTTCTTAATATTAAAAAAAGTTTCATCAATAGTTGAACTTTGATATCCCTTAGAAAGAGGATTTGGGGGGAAAGCAGGGTATTGAGAAATTAATCCTTTAGGGTCGATTAATAAGTGAGTTGGCAAATCGTCTATATGAAATTCAGAAATTAATTCTTGTTTGTTTTTAGGATATAATATTTGCCATTTATAATTAGAATTGTTGGCTAAGAATTTTTCAAAGTCCTCTTTATTATTATCAAGATTTATAGAAATGAAGTTTATAAAACTATAATTCTCATTAAACTTTTTAATAATTTCCATTTCTTTTAGACTTTTATAATTCCAAGAAGCAAAAAAATTAATGTACGTGTAGTTTTTTTTAAGCTGATCAACTTTAATTATGTTATTTTTTTTGTCTATGACTGTTATTTTTGGACAAATTGCTCCAATACTAAATTTAGTTAGTTCAATTATGCAATTATTGGCTAATTCTCTATGTGCCTTCCATTTACTTTTTTTAGAAATATTATTTAGAAATAATAGAATATTTTGTGGGCTATATTGAGATAATGAATAAGAGTCAAACAATCCTTTAATGATGGCAAATTCAGAAATTTGATTAGATGAGAAATACTTAGAGTTTTTAATTACATCATTAAGTTCTTCAAAGTTATTGTTGTTAATTGCTAGTAGTATTTCTTTGTTTAATTGACTTCCTCCAATTTTGAAAACATCTTTGTAAAATTGATTAAAGAATTGCATATAGGCATCATTTGAATAATTTAGTTCTTTGTTATTTATATAATTTTCATACAAATATGCTTTATAAAATTCTCCCTTGCTTTGGTTAGCCAGTTGTTCTAAAACAGCGATTTCATATCTTATATAATTGTGTAAATATTTAATCTTTTTATCTTTATAACGATTGCTTAAATAAATTTTAAAATTATTAAGAGCTTCTTGGAATTCTTTGTCATGCCGAACCATTCTGACTATTTTACTAGTATCTCCATATAGAAAAAAGTCTAGTTCATAATTAAAATCTAATATTAAATTATTAATATCATTTTCTTTAAGATTTAAAAAAACAAGTTGAATTTCAGACTTTTTTAATGACGCTTGATCAATAATAGTGTCTTTTGGGAAATAAATATTGTATTGATTTGTTGCAGTATCAATATAAATCAAGCCATGTGATCTTCCAATTGAAATTTCTGTTAGTTCAATTTGTTTAAAATCATAATTTAACTTTCCGTATCCATTGGAATCAATTGTTGTATGGTCAATTTTTTCAAAGCTATTTGTTATATAATCAATTTTTCTTTTCCATGATAAGGTTTGATTTTTATAATCAGGTGCTGTTATATTTACAATTGTACAGTAGGAGAAATTGCAATAAAGTAGTGAAATAATTATAATTAAGACCAATTGCCTCATTGGTTAAGAATATCAACTGATTTTGGTAATAGTTTTGAAGCATCTCCATTATTTTTAATAATTTCTCTAACTATAGAAGAGGAGATCATTCCATATTTTTTATCTGCAAGTAAAAACACTGTCTGAATTTTACTATTCATAATGTAATTTACATCAGCAATTTGTTTTTCATATTCAAAATCCAAAGAAGATCGTAATCCTCTAAATATAAAATTCGCATTTTCTTTTTTTGCAAAATCAATTGTCAAGCCATTATATTTTTTCACTATAATATTTAAGCTTTCTTTAAAAGTTTTTTTTACCCATTCTTCTCTTTTTTCAATGGGGAATAAGTGCTTTTTTGTTGAGTTTTCACCTATAGCAACTATTAAAGTTTCAACTAACTCCGAGGCTTTAATTATGGCATTTTCGTGTCCAGAAGTTATTGGATCGAAAGACCCGGGAAATATTCCAATTTTATTTTTCACTGTTTATTTTAAAAAAAGAAAAGTTAACATTACTATACGTTCTTTGTTCAATAAAGTTAGTGGTTTCTTGAAAATTTGTATTTCTGCTATGTTCTACGATGAGTAGCCCGTTTTTTTTGAGAATTTCACTTTTGAAAATAAGTTCGGGTAAATCTTCAATATTACTTAGGTCATAAGGAGGGTCAGCAAAAACTATATCAAAATTATTTTTTTCGCTTTTTTCTATATATTTAAATGCATTAGTGCGAAATGTCTTAATATTCATATCCAATTTTTTAGCTGTATTGATTATGAATTTAATGCAGCTCATTTGCTTGTCAACACAAGTTACACGGGTCGCTCCTCTAGAAATAAATTCATATGCAATACTTCCTGTGCCAGCAAAAATATCGAGTATACTTAAATCAGAAACAAGTCCTCTGTTTTCTAATATATTAAAAAGGGCTTCTTTGGCTGTATTTGTAGTTGGTCTTGCTTTTATATTTTTATTAAACGGTATATAAATTGATTTGTATTTTCCTGAAATAATTCTCAAATCAAAAGTTTTTATAATTAGATTCTTTATTGTAATGAATGGTGTTCTTTGGGAATACATCTTTTAATTTAGAAATCAAATTTTCATCATTTATTCCCCAATTTTCAATGTTGAAGTTTTGAGTTATAAATTTAGACTCTTTAATTACACTTAGTATGAAGTATAGTGAATCATCGGAATTTTCTATTTCATATCTATTAACTAAAACTAATTTCTTTTTATTAAATGATGAAATATAAATACATTGTTCACCGAGAAAAAAATTCAACTGTAAATCGTACTTGGAAAATAAAATTATTGATTCGCAAAAGTGTCTTATGTTGGAAGAGGGAAAGTTCTTTTTAATGCTTTCTAAAGTGCTTTTTTCTATACCCCAATATACTTGACTTTCGTATTTAGATATCCCGTAGTTTAAAAATTTTAAATTATTTTGATCAGCTGCTATAAACGATTGCTTTTCGTTTTCGGGAATATGAGACCATAATTCGTCTGGTATAATGGTGAAATTCTGATTGTCTACATAAATATTTTCTATTTCTAAATTCAGCACAGCATCAAGCTGAATGTTCTTCCAAATCCCAGAATCTAAAATTTTAAAAAATTTATTTTCAAATAAAAATATGTCTTTTGGTGTATAGGTCAATAGTGTGGGTTTATTTCCAATTCCCACTAGTTTTAACTTCCGTTAATGAACCTGTCTTTAATGTGTCTCTTTCATTAAGAGGGTCATATGGAGAAGGATCAAATGCTGTGAAAACTGGAGTTCCTACTTTTGACAAAAGATAAAAATAATCTTTTGTATTCGTGTTGAAATTTGAATAATTGATTTTATCACCTTTGAAGAATTCAAATGATATTTTGTTTGTATCAATAAGTCTGCTTTCTATTAGATTTTTAAATTTAATTATTTTAAGATTTGGACTAGAGAACTCATCTTCTTTATTAGTTTGGTTTTTATTAATGTGTAAGGGCTTAAACAATTTTGGGTTATAAAGTGGTGGTTGGAGGTTGTAAGAAAAAACATCTTGTAAATCTGTCCAGTATCCTGATGAAGGTTTTGTTACAATATCTTTTTGAGTAAAATTTATTGTGATTTCTTTATTATTTCTAATTATTTTAAAATTAAGAGTATCTTTTTTCTTATTCTTAATTAAGTCTAAAACATCTTCTGATCTATTATAAGTTATTGAATCTATAGATATAATATTATCTCCAAGTACTAACTGAGGGATTTGAGGAATTGAATCTTTGACAATTAAACCTTTAATTTCTTTATTGTAATAGGCTACATCGTTTCCGTTAAAATCTATAAGGTAAGTTGACACAAAATCATATTCATTGTCATTTTTATACATCAAAACATCAAAAGAAACATCATCATTAGACTCTAAAATTGTAGCGTACATGGTGAAGTGTTTATCATTTGATCTAGGCACTAGGTCTAAATTATTGTAATCAAATTCATACAACCTAATATTGGCAGAATCCAAGTTTGTAGTAAAGAGTTTTTCTAAAACATTTTCCCAACTGGTATCTTTTGTTAGCAAACCACATAACAAAGCTTCTTTTTCGTCGTAAGATTCTATTTGAATATAATCTTGAATTGGGTCATACCCTAAGATTTCAGCATGTTCAGGTGTTACTTTATAATCAGGTACAATTCCTTTAGTGCTTATTGAATAAACACTGTCTTGAATAAGAAACCTTTTTAATTCGTCAAAACTATCACTGTACCAACCGTACTTTTTCTTGTATTCTAATTGAACTATTTCAATGTCTCTTAACCCTTGCTTAATGTTGGCATCTGTTTCTTTTTTTAGTTCAATTTGTGCTATTGTAGTAGCTATAGATGAGTAGGTAGAATATCCTAGGACAAGACAGCTAACAAGCATAATTATTAATATTCTTAAGTGAGTGTTTTTAGTTATAATCTCTTTAATGTATAAAACTGTTACTACTCCCATTGACAAAACAACCATTGCTCCCATTAAAAAAGTCCAGGATTGGCTAATATTTCCACTGCCACTAAATAGGGCAGTATTTAATAGAATTAATCCAAGTAAAATAATTAGGCCAGGAAATATGTATTTTTTAATAAGAAGGCTGCGTTCTTCCATGAAATAAATTTTGATTTACAAATCTAATATTTTTTTCAAATTTCACTTCTTATATTTACAACTAAATATGACTATAGACTCACCCTCCATTAATGAAATTTAATTTTAAATTTTGTTAAAAAAGAATTAATTTATTCTATTTTTATTAAAATATTAGCAATATTATTTGTAAAATATTATTTTATTATGTTTATTATTTTAAATTGTATATTCGTATATATAAACCATGGATAAAGATATTTTAAGAAAAGCATACAAACTCATAAGTCAATCTAGAGCTATGAGCGCTCTTTTTGAAAAAGAAAAGAGTATTACTTCAAAATATGTTCACGCTACATCTAAAGGTCATGAGATTATCCAAATTGCTGCTGGTATACAATTAAAAAACTATGATTTTTTATATCCTTACTATAGAGACGATTCCATGTTATTGTCCATTGGATTGGAGCCTTATGATTTAATGCTTCAGTTATTGGCTAAATCTAAAGATCCATTTTCAGGTGGCAAAACATACTATGCTCATCCTAGCTTAAACGATCCTAATTTCCCAAAAATTCCTCACCAATCTTCAGCTACAGGAATGCAAGCTATTCCTGCAACTGGAGCTGCTATGGGATTGAAATATAAAGAAGAAGTAGGATTGTCTAAAAAAGATAAAAACGCTCCTATTGTGGTTTGTTCTCTTGGAGATGCCTCTTGTACCGAAGGAGAAGTTTCTGAAGCTTTTCAAATGGCGGTTTTAAAGAAACTACCTATTATTTATTTAGTTCAAGACAATGAGTGGGATATTTCTGCAAAAGCTGAGGAAACAAGAGCTCAAGATATTTCTTATTTTTCTAAAGGTCTTAAAGGTTTAAAAGTCTTTACTATTGATGGGACAGATTTTATAGAATCCTATGATACTTTTAATAAGGCTTTAGAAATTACTAGAAAAAGAGAGGGTCCTGTTCTTATTCATGCAAAAGTTCCATTATTAAATCACCATACTTCGGGAGTTAGAATGGAATGGTATAGAGACGATCTTGAGGATCATAATTTAAGAGATCCTTACACGTTTTTGAAAAATTTACTACTAAAAAATGGATTTAATGAAAGTGATTTATCTGATATCTCGGTAAACACAGATAAATTAGTTTTAGACCAATATAAGAAAGCTTTAATTGAAAAAGATCCTGAAGCTATAGAACTAAATCAAAATATTTTTGCTCCAACAACAGTTAAAGAAGAAATTGGAAATAGAGCTCCAAATGATAAAGAACCCACTGTAATGGTGGATTCAGCTTTATTCGCAATTAGAGAAATTTTAGAAAAGGATCTAAAATGTTTATTGTATGGACAAGATGTAGGAGGGAGGTTAGGTGGTGTTTTTAGAGAAGCAGCAACCTTAGCACAACAGTTTGGTGACCACAGAGTGTTTAATACTCCAATTCAAGAGGCTTTTATTGTAGGAAGTACAGCAGGAATGTCTGCCGTAGGATTAAAACCAATTGTAGAAGTCCAATTTGCAGATTATATATGGCCAGGATTAAACCAGTTATTTACAGAAATAAGCAGATCCTACTACTTATCCAATGGGAAATGGCCAATAAGTATGATTCTTAGAGTACCAATTGGAGCTTATGGTTCTGGTGGGCCTTATCATTCTTCAAGTATTGAATCAATAGTTACTAATATTATTGGTATAAAAGTTATTTATCCATCTAACGGTGCAGATTTAAAAGGATTAATGAAAGCTGCTTATTTAGATCCAAACCCTGTATTAATACTAGAGCACAAAGGTCTTTACTGGTCTAAAATTCCTGGTACTGAAGGTGCTAAAACTATTGAACCAGATGAAGACTACATTCTTGCAATTGGAAAAGCTAGGAAAGTGATAGAGACCGATCAATCAAATATAGATTCTGGCCAAACAATAGTAATTATTACTTACGGAAGAGGAGTTTATTGGTCTTTAGAAGCTTCAAAATCATTTCCTGGAAAAATTGAAATTTTAGACCTTAGATCACTATCTCCTTTAGATGAAGACCAAATTTTCGAGTCAGTTAAAAAACATGGTAAATCACTTATTGTAACTGAAGAACCTTCTTCGGCAAGTTTTTCACTTGGTTTAGCAGGAATAATTCAAGAAAACTGTTTTGAATATTTAGATGCTCCAATAAAAATAGTAGGTTCTGAAAATACACCTGCAATTCCTTTGAATGAAAATTTAGAACTTGCATATCTTCCCAACGCATCTAAAGTTAAAGATGCATTATCTACCCTTTTAAAATATTGATAGTTATTGTTTAAATTTTATGTGATAGATTTGTTATCTATTTTAAGATTATGGAATATTTAAATTATGAACTTTTTGGCAATTCTATCCATCATTGGGTTATTGCTTTAGGAGTATTAGTAGGGTCTTTTGTATTAGTTAAAATTATTTATTGGGTTTTCTCTTCTGTTTTTAAAAATTTAACCAATAAAACTAAAACCAATTTAGATGATATATTAGTAAAGAACTTGCAAAAGCCACTTACAAATTTAGTGCTCATTGGCGCTTATTATTTTGCAGTGAGTTATTTAAGTTTTGAAAAAAACGTTGAGGGAGTTTTATTAAATATTGCCTATTTGTTATTTACAATTAGCATTACATCAATTATTTCTAAAATAGTCGATGCACTTATCTCAGAAGTGATTTTACCAATTTCGAAAAAAACTGAATCAAGTTTTGACGCTCACCTAATTCCAGTAATTCAAAAAGCAGTTAGAGCAATAATATGGTCTTTAGGAATTGTAATTGGACTTGACAATATTGGATTTGATATTACTGCCATGATTGCAGGACTTGGAATTGGTGGGCTTGCTCTTGCATTGGCTGCACAAGATTCTGTTAAGAATATTTTTGCTGGAATCATGATATTTCTAGACAAGCCTTTTAAAATAAATGACAGAATAAAAATAGATGGTCACGATGGAACTGTAGAGGATGTTGGGCTCAGAAGTACTAGGATAAGGACATTGGAAGGAAGAATTGTCACCATTCCAAATTGTACTTTTACCGATAATAGTGTGATAAATGTTACATCTCAACCTGCTCTTAAGGTAAAAATAAACCTAGGCTTAACCTATGATACTAATGAAGATTCTATGCAAAAAGCAATAGATATACTAGTTGACATTGTTAAAAACCAAGATTCTATTACCAACGATTACGCAGCAGGGTTTAATGGTTTTGGAGATTTTTCTTTAAATATTTTATTTATGTATTATGTAAAACCAGATTCTCATTGGCTTAATACCCAAACTCTAGTAAATAAAGAAATTTTAAGAAGATTTAATAAAGAAGGGTTAGAGTTTGCATTTCCAACCCAAACAATATTCAAAAAAGAAATTAGTTAATACTAATTAATTCTACTTCAAAAACTAATGTTGAATATGGTCCAATTTGTGGTCCTGCACCTCTTTCTCCGTAAGCTAAATCATAAGGCACATAAAGCTTCCACTTAGAACCAACAGACATTAATTGTAATGCTTCTGTCCAACCTTTGATAACTCCATTTACAGGAAAACTAGCTGGTTCACCTCTATCTACTGAGCTGTCAAAAACAGTTCCATCCATTAAAGTTCCATGGTAATGAGTTGTTACATTGTCTTCTAGTTTAGGCATATTAATACCATCACCTTGGGCAAGTACTTCATACTGCAATCCGCTTTCTAAAACAGTAACACCTTCTTTTGATGCATTAGTCTCTAAAAATTTTCTTCCTTCTTCAATCATTGATTCACTTTCTTGTCCTTGCTTTTTGGTAAAGTATCCTTGAATAATTGCTGTAGCCTGTTCGCCACTAATTTTAGGCTCTTCTTCATTGTTTAAAACCCCTTTCATTCCAGCTACAAAGTTGTCTAAACTGTATTCTTCAAATTGTTTATTAATATTCTCTCCAATATTAACTCCTAGACTATAACTAACAGAATCAAGTTCATTTTCTAACTTAACTTCTTTAGGCGTTTCGGTTTTACAAGCAACAACTGCAAGTAAAGATGATATTATTATTACGTTTTTCATTTTAATTTATACTTATAAGTTCGACTTCAAAAATTAGTGTTGTGTATGGACCTATTTGTGGGCCGGTTCCTCTTTCTCCATAGGCTAAATCATAAGGCACAAAAAGTTTCCATTTTGAACCTACAGGCATTAATTGTAAAGCTTCTGTCCAACCTTTAATAACTCCATTTACAGGAAAGCTTGCAGGTTCACCTCTATCAACAGAACTGTCAAAAACTGTTCCATCAATTAATGTTCCATGATAATGCGTAGTTACTTTATCTTCTAAAGTAGGTTTTGGACCTTCTCCAGCTTTCATGATTTCATACTGCAATCCACTTGGAAGAGTAATCACGTTTTCTCTTTTAGAATTGTCTGCAAGGAATTTTTTTCCATCTTCCATAACCGACTCACTAGCTTTAGCTTGTATTTTTGTAAAATAATCTTGAATTAGTTTTTGAGCATCTACATTAGAAATTTTAGGTTCTTTGCTTTCGTCTAAAACATCTTTTATGGCAGCTTCAAAATTGTCCAAATCTATGTCTGGAAATTGTTTTTTAATATTTTCTCCAATATTTACTCCAAGGCTGTAGCTTACAGAGTCAATTTCATTATTCATTTTTTGTCCGGACATATTTAAATTTATAGATAGGTTTAAAATAGTAATTATTAAGGTAAGAAACGTATACTTTTTCATAGTCTAAATTATAGTGTTGTTGTTAAGATAAAATCAATTATCATCCACTTTTCTTTTGTGGTGTTTGAATTTTTTTAGGAATTTGTTTTCTAATTGCAGTATTACTCTTTTTTGAAATTTGTTTTTTAGGTTTTTTCTCGGTTTTCTCTACTTTGACTCCTGCTTTAGTTTCTTTAGAATCTTCTTTTTTAGATTCTTTAAGTTTTAACTTTTTAGTTTTGTGTAGTATGTTATACCATTGAAAAAGCTTTTTAATATCAGAATTATAGACCTGTTCTTTGTCAAAGTTGGGAACATATTCTTCTAGTTTTGCTCTAACCTTATTTATATCTTCTGTGTGATCTATAGTAGGTTTACCATCGTTAGATTCATATATTTTTCTAAATATATCAGAGAGAAGAACCTCTTCATCATAAGTGTAAATACTTATATCTGAGAGTGCACTGATTTTATTAGTATTAAAAATTGGAAATCTTTTTTTGTCAATAATTGATTCTACAATCACATTATTTTTGGATTTTCCAACGGTGCTGAATAACCCAGATTTTCCAGAAATTGATATGATATCTTTTAAATCCATAATTTATTTATGGCGCAAATCTAATAATTATTCTTTTATAAGCTTAATAGGTTTTAAATTTGATTGATTTTTTTATTACTAACCAGTATATACCACGGCTTGTAGAAATGTCATCAATTGTAATTTCATTACTTATTTTGGTTATGGTTTTAACTATTCTACCGCTAACATCAAATAGCTCTAAAGTATGTGGACCAGGAACATAAGTTTGCTGTGAAGAAACAGTGAAATAGAATAGACAAATAAAAACAGAGAATAACAACCTCATTTTTAACTTTTTTACAAATTAACAATTCGTGACTATATAAACAAGAAATAATAGGTGCTATTAGGTAAATTGACTTAGTTAAGAAAGTAAAGGGAGGTTACTCCTTAATCACTTTTATCCCCTCAACTCTACCACTATAAGCAACTTTAACAAGGTAAATTCCTCTTTCATAATCTTGTAAACTAATGGTAGTTTCATTTGTAGTCTATTTCCAATTAAATCTTTTGATAAATATGTAAAGTCGAATTTGAATTAATAAGTCCCTAAAATTGGTAAAAACTAATCAAATTTTTATACTGGAATTTTTTTTAGTTTTTTTAAAAAAATAGCATCGTATAGCAGTAAATATCCACCTTGTAACATAATGGAATTTCCAAATCCTTGGTTTTGAGAAACATTAGATTTACTGTTTTTTATAAGAAGACCTGAAATTATATAGGCAACATCTAGCCCCATATTTATTAAAAGACTTGTTTGTGTTTTTTTCTTTTTAGCTAAAAGCCCGTTAATATCCCATGGTTTTTTACTGTCTTTACGAACCAAGAAATGTCCCAAACCAACAATGCCAGCATTTAGTAAATTCCAGTTAAAGTTCATTTCATGAAAATAGTCATTTCTAGTACTAGAAGAATATAAGTTTTTACTTAAAATTGGACTAATTACAAGATTTGCAGCCGACCAACTTGAAAGTAATAGTAGCGACTGTTGCTGTTTTTTGTAAAAAGAATCGTGAAAATTTAAACTGTCTTGAGCTGAAACAATTCCAATTGTAAATAAACCAATAAATAGCAATACATACTTAGAATTTTTCATTTTATTAACTTTTAAAATTACTCAATTATTAATTTTACTGGTTTTAAACTAGACTGGTTTTTCACAACTAACCAATATACGCCGCCACTTGAAGAAATATTTTTAAGGGTAAATTCACTGCCATTGGTAGTTAAAGATTTAACTATTCTTCCGCTTATATCGAAAACCTCTATGGTATGCGGGCCATCAATATTTTGAATTTTTACGGTTGTACTTTCATTAAAAGGATTCGGATAAACTGCAATACCAGCATTAGAAAATTGATTTTCTATAACACTAGTAACAACAGATTGCCCTACTAAAAAACTGTACTCAACAATAAATCCAAAATCTCCTTGACCTTGTCCAATTACAATATTATTCAAGTCTTTAATAATCCAATTGCCATCAGTACCATTCCAAAAAGAAGCTCCTAATCCATCTCCATAGTAATCGTTTAGTTCAAAAGTGTAACAATCGTTAGGATCTAAGAACATAATTTCGGTAATAGTGGTATTTGCTTGAGCTCCCCCGCCACTTGGATTACAGTTGTAATTTTGACCGCTGTACCACACAGAATCTTGACTGTCTTTTACACTCCAAAAAGTTTCTAAACAATAGTCATCTAGTAGTAGCTCTAAAGTAATTGGTGAAGTTACATCGTCGTTGATGGTTAAATATAATGTTTGAATACTGTCACATGTTACACTAGATAATACAGTATCTATATAAACTCCAGAAGAGTCGTATTGATTCCCGTTCCAAATATAGCTTTGGCAGGCAGCAACAGTATCGACAGTAAAAATATTTCCAGAAATTATTAGCGATAATATATTTACACTATCGCAGCCACTTAAACTAGACAAACTGTCGTAGTATATTCCACTTTGAGTGTAGGTATTTCCGTTCCAAGAATAGCTGTTACAAGAATTTACCGTATCAATATTAGAGTAAGTGTTATTTATAGTAAGATTTAAGGTAACAATACTGTCACATCCCAAGCTGCTAGTAGAAGAATCTACATATATTCCACTTTGAGTATATGTAACTCCATTCCAAGAATAAGAATTACAAGCGCTAATTGGAATATTATTATTTGTTGATTGATTAATAGTTAAACTAAGTATTGTAACGCTATCGCAACCAAAAGTATTAATTAAACTATCATAATAAGTTCCGCTTTGGTTGTAAGTTACTCCATTCCAAGAATAAGAGTTACAAGCGGAAATATTCTGAAATGTAATAATAACCGAATCAATAGTTAATTTAAGGGTAGAAATGCTATCGCAACCAGAAGAAGTTAAAGAACTGTCATAGTAAGTTCCGCTTTGGTTATAAGAAACTCCATTCCAAGCATAAGAGTTACAAGCGTTAATATTCTGAGATGTAATAATAACCGAATCAATAGTTAAGTTAAGGGTTGAAATACTATCGCAACCAGAAGCAGTTAAAGAACTGTCATAGTAAGTTCCACTTTGGTTATAAGAAACTCCATTCCAAGCATAAGAGTTACAAGCGTTAATATTCTGAGATGTAATAATAACCGAATCAATAGTTAAGTTAAGGGTTGAAATACTATCGCAACCAGAAGCAGTTAAAGAACTGTCATAGTAAGTTCCACTTTGGTTATAAGTAACTCCATTCCAAGAATAAGAGTTACAAGCGTTAATATTCTGAGATGTAATAATAACCGAATCAATAATTAAGTTAAGGGTAGAAATACTATCGCAACCATTAGCAGTTAAAGAACTGTCGTAGTAAGTACCACTTTGGTTGAAAGTATTTCCATTCCAAGAATAAGAGTTGCAGGCAGTTATATTTTCTGAACTAATTATTTTAGAATTAATTGTTAAGTTTAAAGTAACAATACTATCACAACCAGTAGCAGTCTGTAATGTAAAAGTAGCAGAGTTATTGCTAGAAGTGTATGTATTTCCATCAATCCAGTTGACACTATCACAAGTGGAAATCACATCAGTTTCGCCTTTTGTTTCGTTAATAACAAGAATTAGAGTAGCTGTACTATCACAACCATTTGAGTTGGTAGTTAAGAAGTTATAACTTCCGGAGATTGAATAGTTAATACCATTCCAAAGTAAAGAATCACATGATGTAATATTTGAAATTGAAGAATTAGAATTATTTATTGTTAAATACAAGCTATCTACACAACTACTACCTGTAGTGAAATAAGTTCCACTTGTTGTATAAGTTGTGCCATTCCAAATTAAAGAATCGCAACTAATTTCTGTAGTAACATTAGGAGTATTATTAATAATTAAATTTAAAGAATCGATGAGCGGACATCCTGCTGAATTGACATTAGTATCTACATATATTCCAGAAGCAGTAAGAGTTTGTCCATTCCAAATATAACTACTACAAGATGTTGTTGTAAAAAAGTTAGATGAAGAAGAATTTATAGTTAAATCTAGATTAACTAAACTATCGCAGTTTAAAGAATTTTGTAAAGTATAAGTAGCAGAGTTATTGTTAGAAGAATAGGTAATACCATCTATCCAAGTAATGCTATCGCAAACAGTAATAACATCAGTTCCGGTAGAGCTTTGGTTAACTGTTAAATTAAGCGTTACTAAACTATCGCAACCAGCTGAATTTGTCAAATTATAAGTAGCTGAATTATTACTTGAACTATAAGTAAATCCATCAATCCAATTAAGACTATCGCAAGCAGAAATAAAATCTGTTCCAATTGAACTTTGGCTTACTGTTAAGTTAAGGGTAACTACACTATCACAACCCGCAGAACTTTGTAAAGTATGTGTAGCAGTATTATTATTTGAAGTGTAGGTGATTCCATCAATCCAATTAAGACTATCGCATGAACTTTGAGTGTCTATTGAAGAATTCGAATTTGAGTCTTGTTGGTAAACTCTTATAAAATCAAGTACCATTTCACTTTGAGTAAATGAAGGGTCAATAGAACTTTCAAGGGCTATATTTAACAATAGATATTGGTCTTCAGTAAACGGCCAATTATTTGGATCTTTTGGGTTGGGAGCATAAGAATAATATTCTACTCCATCTAAACTAAATGAAATTTTGTCTGGGGTCCATTCCATAGCATATAAATGATAGGTATTGGACACATCATTGGACATTATTCCTCCAACATTTACTGTGCTTCCAAAAGAGGAAGGTGTGTGTAAAGCACTTTTAATATAATTTTGGTTGTTTCCCCAGTGTTCCATTATATCAATTTCCCCGCAGGCAGGCCAATTGGTAGTTCCAAAACCTTGCGTCTGCCAATAAGCACCAGTTTCATTTATATTTTTACCAAGAGTCCACATAGCTGGCCAAGTACCAATACCAAAAGGTAATTTTGCTCTTGCTTCAACTCTTCCATAAGTAAATGCATATTTAGAATTAAGTCTAGCAGAAGTGTAATTTTTAGTAATTCCCTGAACAGGATCGGTAAATATTTCGCTTTTAGCAACTATATGTAAGTTCCCATTTTGCACATATGAATTATCGCTACGATCCGTGTAATGTTGCACCTCTCCATTATACCAACCTGTTCCATTTGGTATGAAAGTTTGGTGGTACCACTTTGAAGTGTCAATAGCTCCATTACCACTAAACTCATCTGCCCAAACAAGATTCCAGGTTGAAATAGTAAGATTTAGGGTAATAATACTGTCGCATCCATTAGCGTTTATAAGTGTATCTGTAGCGTAATTGTTATTGGAATAATACGTATTTCCATCGATCCAAACTAATGAATCACAAGCTGTAATTACATCTACACCAAAACTAGCTTGGTTAATGGTTAAATTAAGAGTAACCACACTATCGCAACCAGCTGAATTAGCAAAGTTGTAAGTAGCAGTATTGTTACTAGAGTAATAAGTATTTCCATCTATCCAAGTAATGCTATCACAAGAAGAAATAACATCAATCGATGAGCTACTTTGGTTAATCGTTAGATTAAGTGTAATTACACTATCACAGCCACTTAAATTTGTGAGCGTATAAGTAGCCGAGTTATTACTTGAGTTATAAGTAATTCCATCGATCCAAGTAATGCTATCACAAGAAGAAATAACGTCAAGCGATGAACTACTTTGATTAATGGTTAAATTTAGGTTAACTAAACTGTCGCAGCCATTAGCTGTTTGAGTGGCGTATGTTGCAGTGTTGTTACTTGAGTAATAAGTAATTCCATCGATCCAAGTAATGCTGTCACAAGAAGAAATAACATCTGTTCCAGTTTGACTTTGATTAATGGTTAAATTTAGGTTAACAAGACTATCGCAGCCATTAGCTGATTGAATAGTATATGTAGAAGAATTATTGCTAGAAGTATAAGTAATTCCGTCTATCCAAGTAATGCTATCGCAAGAAGAAATAACATCTGTTCCAGTTAAAGTTTGATTAATCGTTAAATTTAGGGTAACTACACTATCGCAACCAGCTGAATTAGTAAGGGTGTAAGTAGCAGAATTATTGGTAGCTGTGTAAGTAAGCCCATCAATCCAAGTATACGTACCACATCCAGTAACGACACTTGTTCCAGTAGTATTTGCCAATAAATTCACTGTAACATTATCCGTTGCAAAACAACCATTTCCGTCTGTTCCAGTAACTGTATAAATATTTGTAGCTGTTGGGGTAAAAGCGACTCCGTTAATAACACTGTTATCCCAAGTATAGTTTACATTACTTCCAACAGTAATGGTTCCAACCATTCCCCCATGAAATTCACATATATAATAATAGATTCCAGCAACAGTTGGTGACCAAATTATAGAACCAGATGAAGTCCCATTATTGGTGACAGCAACAGAGTTGGCAGTACCAGTTGTATTAGTAGTTTTTATTAAAAATGGATGACCAGGTGAATTTACATTAAAAGTAAGAGTGTCTCCAAGAGAAATATTTATCGCAGGGTCGTTTCCAGTAACTGCACCTGAGAGAATATAATTTGAAGCATTTACTGCTGTTACGCCAACTGTATAGTTTTGACCGCTAGTTGCATTTAATGTTACACTATCTGCACTACAAATAGTTTGGTCTATTCCTGCGTTTATATTTGGACTTGGATTTATTGTAATAAAACCAGTTTTAGTTTCAGTAATAGTATTTGTGCCAGAGTTTGCAGTTAAAGAAACATCATAAGTTCCAGGCGTTGAATAAGTATGAGTAGGGTTTTGCAATATAGATGTAGTACCATCGCCAAAGTCCCACAAATACGCATTTGCTCCAGTTGATAAATTAGAAAATGAAACTAGATTGGTGGGGCAAAGTGTAGAATCACTTGCAGAGAAATCGGAAGTTAAATTTGCAATTAACTCATTAATAATTATGGTATAGTCTTCTACTTGTCCATATTGAGGAGCTTCACACGCGTTTGCAACAGTCCCAAAATCTGAATTTAATCTTAATCTTAACTTATTTCCACTAATTACACTACTACCATTAACACTAGGAATGGTGTATGATTGAGATACTGTTGAATAATATGGACTGACATTATTATCAAAAGTATTTAAATTTAGAATTTGCTCATTGGCATCTAAAAAATCACCGTCATTATTAAAATCTATATATCCCTTGACATTATTAGCATAAGCTAAAGTTGTTACTTCAAAAGTATAAGTACTATCCTCAAATACGTTAATTACTTTTTGGCAATTCAAAGTATTGTCAACATATCCACCATCAGTATCAGTCCAAGAGGATGTATTTGTAAATATACCATCGATTTTAAAGTTTTTAATTCCAGTAAAATGCCCAGCTAGCCCAGATGAAGAAGTTTGAGGGGCACAATTTGCATTTGCTATGGTTGTAGAATAATTTGTTGGAGCTTCATCTCCTTTTGAATAAATTAAACTAATTCCTGTAGTTTCTAACATTGCTCTAGATCTTGTTTTTTGATCACTGGTAAGTCTATCTACACAAAATGCATAGGACATATAATTTTTGGCAGTATTGTCTCCAAATGTAGCCCCAGTACAATCGTTTAATTGACCAGACTTACATTGGCTAGTAAATCTTTTATGAACTTCTGTATCTGAGCAACCGTCACTGTCAACTCCAATAGTAATATCAGCCGCACAAGAATCACCTATTCCATCTTGATCTGCATCTCCATCGCCCTTAAAAGTATGATGTAAGTGAAGGTAATGACCAAATTCATGAACTACTGTTGAGTTATCTCTAGGTGAGTTTAAATTAAATGAAGGTTGGTTGTTGTTTGGGTCGAACCCAAAAACACTAGCCATCATTACAGACCCTTCATAAGCAGAACCATAAAAGAAATTAGCATAACCTTGAATTCCAGAACCTCCATCATTATCTTCAATTTCACTTACAATCCATATATTAAAATATTCAGTTTCTGGCCACCTACTTAAATTTTTAAGCGTGTTTTCATCTGCTTCACCTCCATCTTCATAATAATCAACACCACCAATTGAATAGTTGGGTACAGAACTTGCATTAATTCTATTAATTCCAGAATGTGCATTACAATTAGAGTCTTGCTGAGCCAAAGAAAATTGTATTTCAAAATCTATTGTACTGTTGGCAGTATTTCCACGATATACGTCGTTCAAATTTGTAATTGCACTTTGTATTTGAGCATCAGAAATATTGGTTCCAGTTCCCACAGCTTCACCTAAGTGAAGTACATGAACAACTACAGGAATATTATAGACAGAACCCAAGGTTCTTGATTGAGGAAGGCCTAGTTGCTGAGCAATTTTAAACTCAGATTCTATTTCTAATTTCAAATAATTAGAATCTTGTAATTGAATATTTCTTTTGTAATCAAACCCACATTCTTTAAGTAAAATATTTTGACCAAATGAAGTTAAAGACATTATAAAAGTCAAAGAAAGACTTATAATAAAAGTAGTATTGTAATTTTTCATATTATGAGTAAATTTTTATAAAAATAAGAATAAAAAATTATAGTTTATCAAATGATATAATGTAGCTAGTTTTTTAATATTTAAACAAAACCTAGAATAGATTATTATGGATTTTGAAACAATAATAGTTATTTTTTTATAACTCTAATAGTTGAGGTCTTTTCCTGAACTTTCACAGACAAAAAATAAATTCCATTTTTAAATGGTTTTAAGCTTATTTCTCTTTCTTTGGTAGAAAGCAACTTTTTTCCAAATAAGTCGAAAACACTAGTATTTATTATTCCACTAAAATTAGTTGTACTTATTGTTAATAAATCTTGGGTAGGGTTTGGGTAAATAGAAATATTATTATCCCGATTTTTATTTCCATTAGTACCTACAAATATCACATCAAAAAATACAGTATCTCCCGTACAGTTATCTGAATCTGTTACCAAGGCCCAAAAATTACTATTAAAAGCAGGAACTATACTAGTTGTAGTTTCTCCTGTACTCCAAAGGACAGTGTATGATCCAGAACCACCAGTTGAAGAAACATCAATATTATTTCCGTTTTGTGCAATATTGGAAACAATGTCAGAATTAATATTTAATGATAAAATTAGAATACTGTCTGCTCCAGAATTTGCTTGACCTACGAGTGTATCGTAATAAGTCCCAGAACTTGTTAAAGTTGTTCCATTAAAATTGTAGCTTTCACCATTGCAAATATTAGCTGACATTCTATTAATTTCATTTGAATTAATATTAATAATTAAAGCATAATCTTCAACTTGACCATACAATGGTGCGTGACATGGGCCAATTACGTTGCCAATATCAGCATTAAGTCTTAATCTTAATTTAACACCACTTTTAACAGTAGTTCCGTTTACTGTAGGTACTGTGAAATTTATATATGCGGTAGAAGTGTAAGGGCTAACGTTGTTACTTACAGTATTTAAGTTTAATATTTCTTCATTGGCATCTAAAAAATCCCCATCACTATTAAAATCTACATATCCTTTTATATTATTTCCATTATAAAGAGTTGTAATTTCAATATTATAGGTGCTGTCTTCAAAAACATTAATTATTTTTTGACAGTTTCCAGTATGATCTACATATCCTCCATCATCGTCTGCCCATGAAGAGCTTAAAGCAAAAACATTGGGAATTACAAGACTTTTTATCCCAGTATAATGTCCGGCGAGTCCATCATTTGAAGTTTGAGGTGTGCAATTTGGATTTGAAAGAGATGAATTAACCGATGATGGATACTGGTCACCACTAGAATAAATTAAACTTATTCCAATACTTTCAAGCATGGCTCTTGATCTTGATTTTTGATTTGCAGTTAAAATAGTTTTACAACTAGCATAAGACATATAGTTTTTAGCAGTATTATCTCCATATGTTTGGTTAGAACAATCATTTAATTGACCAGATAAACATTGGCTAGTATGTCTTTTATGAGGCTCTGTATCTGAACAACCATCACTATCTACTCCAATAGTAATGTCTCCCGGGCAATTGTCTCCAATAGCATCTTGATCTGCATCACCGTCTCCCTGAAAAGTATGATAAAGATGAAGATAGTGGCCAAATTCATGAACTACAATAGAATTATTTCTAGCTCCTTTTAAAGAAAAATTTGGCTCATTATTGTTTGGGTCATATCCAAAAACATTGTACATCATTATTGAACCTTCATTATTATTGCCATAGAAGTAATTTGCATAACCTTGTATTCCACTTCCCCCATCATTATCTTCTATTTCGTTAACTATCCAAATATTAAAATACTCTGTTTCTGGCCATTTGCTTAAAGCTTTTAAATTATCCTCATCTGCCTGACCACCATCTCCAAAGTAATCTACTCCACTGGTAGAATAATTTGGAACTGCACTAGCATCGATTCTTAAAATTCCACTTGTTGAATCACAATTTGGATCTTGTTTTGCTAAAGAAAAATCAATTTTAAAATCTACTGGACTATTAGCCGATTGACCCCTGTAAACTTCGTTAAGACGAGTTATTGCACTTTGTATTTGAGCATCAGAAATATTATAAGAAGTTCCTATTGGTTGCCCTGTATGAAGTACATGAACAACTACTGGAATTGTGTAAATACTATGAGATGATCTAGATTGGTTTTGAGATAAATATTGTGCTATTTTCATCTCTGATTCAATTTCTAACTTTAAGTAATTAGGGTCTTGCAATAGTATAACTCTTTTATAATCAAACCCACATTCTTCCAATACCTGACTCTGAGCAATTAAATTTTGAAATGTAAACAGTAAACAAAAAGTTGAGATAATAATTGATATGAAATTTTTCATTTTAATTTTAATATATATGTAACTACTGTAAAACTACTCACATTAAACTTTAAATTAAATTTTAGAGTAATTACTTTTAACATAAAATAGTTAAAAAGAAACTTGTTTTTAATGGTTTTCTTGAAAAACTGGAATCTCTTTAATGTAGCTTGCTTTTTTTAAATTTAGATCAACTTTAATACAATATGTTTTTTCTCCGTTAGTTAGTATAACAAAATTGGCTTCTATTTTATTTTGATATGTAAGTGCTTGATCCAATGTGCTTTGGTCTATTTTAACTTTTGGAGATTTACATTCAACAATAATATTAGGATTTCCTTGACTATCAAATATTAGTATGTCAAATCGTTTATTTAATCCATTAATTTTAATTTGTTTTTCAATTGCAATTAAACTCATTGGATATTTCTTTTCTATGTTTAAATATTTCCAAAATTTTTGTCTTACAATTTCTTCAGGAGTTGACATTATCCATTTTTTTCTAAGCTCATCAAATAGATATTCTTTTGATTTAACTAACTTAGTTTTAATAGAAAAAGAATTGTTCATATTTTATAAAAATAAAAATTGAATTTTAAAGAAATAATAAAATCTATAGAAAATAGAAATTTTCTACCAATTTACTTTCTAAATGGTGAAAACACCTACTTTATTGACAAGATTTCAGAAAAAATATTGGATTCTGTTTTAGAAGAGTCGGAAAAAGATTTTAATCAAACTATTTTCTATGGTAAAGATACTAGCGTTGACAGTATCTTAGATGCATCAAAAAGATATCCTGTAATGGCTTCTGTCCAATTAATAGTTGTTAAAGAAGCCCAGCATCTTTCAAGAAACCTAAATCAGTTTGAAAAATATTTTAAAAAACCAATTCCTACAACTATTTTAGTTTTTTGCTTTAAGGGAAAAAAATTAGATAAAAGAAAAGCTATTGGAAAATTATTATCTAAATCTAATTTTTTATTTGATTTTGACTTAGTAAAAGATTACCAATTACCAGATTGGATTTTAAGTTGCGCCAAAACTAATAATCTGATTTTAGACTCTAAAGCAGTAGTATTGCTTTCTGAATTTTTGGGGAATGACTTATCAGAAATAGAAAAAAACATTCAAAAATTAAAGTTACTTGTACTTGAAGGACAAACCGTAGATATAGAAATGGTTCAAAAGCATATTGGTTTTTCTAAAGATTTCAACCTTTTTGAATTAACAGATGCAATTGCAGCTATGAATGTTCAAAAAGCAGGCTTTATTGCTTATCATTTTGGAAAAAATAGTAAAAACCATCCCCTTGTATTAACTATTGGACATTTATATGGCTTTTTCACCAAACTTATGAAGTTTCACTTTTATGTGGATAAATTAGGAGATAATCAACTAGCAGGAAAAATAGGTGTTCATCCATTTTTTTTAAAACAATACAAACAAGCGTCTAAATTTTATTCAAAATCTAAACTGGCTCAAAATTTGTCCTTTTTAAGACATTATGATTTAATGAGTAAAGGTGTTTTTTCACAAACAACCTCACAAGATGAAATACTAAAAGAAATGATTTTTAAAATAATGCACTAACAAAATGAAATTAAAAAATAATATTGATTTACGAAGTGATACCGTTACTAAACCTTCAATTCAAATGAAGGCCTATATGATGGATGCGGAGCTAGGTGATGATGTATTTGAAGACGACCCTACAGTAAAAAAATTCGAAGAAAAAACGGCTCAAATGTTTGGTAAAGAAGCAGGTCTTTTTTGTTCCTCAGGTACTATGACTAACCAAATTGCATTAATGGTTTTTCTTAAACCTGGAGACGAAGTTATTTGTAGCAGAGAAGCACATATTTACAATTACGAAGGCGGTGGTATTGCAAGAAATTCAGGAGCTTCCGTAAGGTTAATAAATCGAAGTAGTGGAATTATTCATTTAGAAGAGATAATTGACAATATTAACCCTAATGACATTCACTATCCAGTAACTAGTTTAGTTTCCTTAGAAAACACCATTAACAGAGGAGGAGGGGTGTGTTATCCGATTAAAGAGATCGAGAGAATTTCAAATTATTGTAAAACAAAAAACATCCCTTTACATCTAGACGGAGCAAGACTTTTTAACGCATTGGTTAAAACTGGAGTTAAAGCAAATCATATTGGACCATTATTTGATTCAATTTCACTATGTTTTTCTAAAGGATTAGGAACGCCAGTGGGATCTGTTTTAATTGGTTCAAAAGATTTTATTCAAAAAGCCCGTAGAGTACGAAAAGTTATAGGTGGTGGAATGAGACAAGTAGGTATGTTGGCAGCAGCGGGAATTTATGCACTTGAAAATAATATTGATAGGCTTTCTAAAGATCATTATCATGCAGAGTTATTAGCAAATGCTTTATCCAACTGTTCTTGGATAGAAAAAGTAATGAATGTAGAAACTAATATTGTAGTAGGCTACTTGAAAGAGAATTATCAAACTGAAGAATTTCTAGACAAATTAAAAAATGATGGAATTTTGGCAATTCCTTTTGGAAAGGGAAGAGTAAGAATGGTTACTCACTTAGATGTTTCTAAAGAAGATGTCGAAAAAGTAATTTCCTCACTTAAATTTTAATAAGTACTTTGATGTGTTCTCGATTGCATCCTCAATAGAGTTAAATTTAAACCCAATTTGTTTTATTATTTTTTCATTATTGTAATGATTGTTTTGAGAGGATGTTCTGGCAGTTTCTTTTGTAAGTTGAGGATTTTTTCTAGTTATAAAACACTTAATAAATTCTAATCTCCAGGCCAAATTCATTAATTTTTTAGAAGCAATTTTTAATGGTGGTGTTACATTTAAACTTTTTGCAACAGTTTGAAATACATTTTTGTATGATACATTTTCACCAACGACAATATATCTTTCTGCAGAAATTTTAGAATTCATTAATTCAACAATACGTTTAGAAACATCTCGTACATCTACAAACCCGTTACTTCCAGTAGGATAATGGGAAAGTCCAGAATATATTTTTTTAAATATGGTAGTACTTGATCTATTCCATGTTGATGGCCCTAATATTATTCCTGGATTTATAATGACAGCTTGCAGTCCTTCTTGAATTCCCCTCCAAACCTCATTCTCAGCCTTATTTTTAGAGATTGCATAAAAACTATTGTCTTTGCCATCTTTCCATTTGTTTGATTCAGAATAAATCCCATCTCCTTTTCTTCCAATTGCTGCCACAGAACTTACATATCCTAACTTTTTAATATTATTTTCTAAACATGCATTTACAATATTTGCAGTTCCAATTATATTAACGCTCGATATTTTTAATTGTTCTTTTTTAATAAAACTAACTATTGCAGCACAGTGATAAACATGATCGATGTCTTTAACAACATCATAAACTTGAATTACATCATCAACATTCATTTTTACCCACTCAATCTTTTTAAAAAATGAGGATTTCCCATAAAAATCAAATAATTTTTTCACGTTTTCTAGTCTAGAATTTTTAGTGAAAGTTGCTTTAACAGATTCTTTTTTTGTTAAAAGATCTAACATTACATGCATTCCAACCAATCCAGTAGCCCCAGTAACTAGGTTTTTCATATTATTATGTAATTTTTAAAATGTTTCAATATTAAATTCAATATTTAGATTTTAATTTATGTGAAACAAATATATTTGTTAATTATCAATAATAAGAACTGAAAGTGAATTTTGTAGAAGAGTTGAAATTTAGGGGCATGATCCACAACATTATGCCAAAAACAGAAGACTATTTGAATAATAATAAAGTATCTGGCTACATTGGTTTTGATCCAACCTCAGATTCTTTACATATTGGTAGCTTAGTTCAAATAATGACACTTGTTCATTTTCAAAGACATGGGCATAAACCATATGTACTATTAGGTGGTGCCACAGGAATGGTCGGAGATCCTTCAGGAAAATCAAAAGAGAGAAATTTACTCGACACAAAAGAGTTAGATAAAAATATTAATTCCATAAAAAAACAATTATCTAGATTTTTAAAATTTGATTCTTCAGAAAATGAAGCTGTTATTGTAAATAATAAGGATTGGTTCGAAAATTTTAATTTCTTAGACTTTATAAGAGATGTAGGTAAGCATATTACGGTAAATTATATGATGTCTAAAGATTCGGTTAAAAAACGTTTAGAAACCGGAATTTCTTTTACCGAGTTTACTTATCAACTTGTTCAAGGATATGACTTTTATTGGCTTTATAAGAACCATAACTGCTTATTGCAATTAGGTGGTTCAGATCAGTGGGGAAATATAGTTACTGGAACAGAACTTATAAGAAGAATGGCTGGGGGATCTGCCTATGCAATAACTACTCCTTTAGTACAAAAAGCCGACGGCACAAAATTTGGCAAAACAGAATCAGGTAATATATGGTTAGATCCCGTAAAAACATCTCCCTATAAATTTTACCAATATTGGATTAACTCCAGTGATATTGACGCAGAAAACTATATTAAAATATTTACACTTCACGATAAAAATAAAATTGAAGACCTAATAGCTCAACATAAAGAAAACCCTGGCCTTAGACTACTTCAAAATGAACTTGGAAAATATATTACTTCCATGATCCACGGTGAAGAACAATATTTAATGGCAAAAGAAGCTTCTTCAATACTATTTATGAAAGGTGATGAAGCCGTTTCCGCTTTGAAATCTTTATCTACGGATCTTTTTTTAGATATTTTTGAAGGTGTTCCTAAAACCGAAATTAGTAAAGAAGATATTTTTAACGGAATTCCTATAATTGATGCCCTTGTAGAAAAATCGGGTTTTTTAAAATCTAATGGTGAAGCAAGAAGAGCGATAAATGAAAATTCAATTTCTTTGAATAAATCTAAAGTCAAATTAGATACCATAATAAATACTAAAGATTTAATTGATGGAAAGTATCTTCTTTTACAAAGGGGAAAGAAAAATTATTTTGTAATTCTAGTTGCTTAAAAAGATAGTAAATTACATCCTCTTATTTCAGATTGATCAAACCTCCCTAATATTTCTATTTTTCCTTTTGTTACTTCTCTTCCTATATCTTGTGTTTCAATGAAGGAGCAGCTGTAAATGTTAGCTAAATCGATAATATTAATTCCTCCAGAACTATTGATTTTTGCAATTGAATACGGATCTTCAAAATCTCTAACTATTAATTTCATCCATGGTGGAGTTTGAAATAATCCATTTTTTTTTGAATATGCTTGAGAAAGTAATTCTGTCATGCCATATTCACTGTGTATATAATCTACATTAAACGCAGTTTTTAGTTTTTCATGTAATTCTTCTCTCACAATTTCCTTTCTTCTACCTTTCATTCCTCCAGTTTCCATTACTATCCAATTACCTATATCAAATGAATCTAATTCTGACAATTCTAAAAGTGCATAACTAACCCCAATTAAAAGAACCTTCTTGTTCTTTAAACTGTTAATAATGTTTTTGAAAGAGTTTAGATTTAATTTTATGTAATTACTATCAGAACTTTTGCTGTTTTGAATAAAATCATTTACCATATAGATTAAAGAGCTATCTCCTTGTTCTAGATAAGATGGTAAAAGAGCTAGAACTGTCCATTCATTAGGATTACCATAAAAATACTCGAAGCCAAGATTAAAGGATTTTTTATATAGTTCGATACTGTGAACTAGATGCTTGCTTCTATTTTTTTGAGTGGTTCCACTGCTTAAAAATGTTTTTTCTACAGTTAGGTTATTTGAAATCACATTATGCTCTTTAAAAAATTGAACTGGAAGAAATGGAATTTCTCTATAGTTTGATATCTTATCTTTTTTTAATTTCAATAAATCGACATAAGATTTATAAATAGGGATATTTTTGTACTGAAACTGGAATACTTCTAATGCTACAGAATTAAATTCATCTTCATTACTGACATTAAATATTTTTTTAGACAGACTCAAAATAAAACTAAATAGCGTAAATTTATAACGTGATAAAATCGAAAGTAAAAATAGTTATTGTTTTCTTATCAATGTGTTTAATCTCTTGTATTAAAACAGTAACATTTCCAAATGAACCATTTATTGAATATTTGAGTTTTGAAAGTTTATCAGATTCTGGAAAGCTTACTTTTAGTTTTACAGATGGGGATGGAGATATAGGATTAGATCAAAATTTTTTTTTACCACCTTATAATACTGGCAGCTTTTATTATTACAATTTATATATTAATTATTATGAGTTAATGGATGGTCAATGGGTTCGAGGAAGAGCAGATCCCAATGGAGAAAATTTTTTCGGAGACTCGATAACATATCCTTTTAGAATTGAAAACATTACACCAAATGGTCAAAACCTTGCTATTCAAGGTAACATTGAAATAGTTTTAGAACCTTTCTACTTTAATTTTAATTCCAATCATGCAGATAGCATAAGATTTTCAATTTTATTAATTGATAGGTCTTTAAATCATAGTAATGTAATATTTTCTCCCACTATAGTTCCTTGATTTAAATTTTATGAAATTAAATATTTATTTATCGATTTTCATTACATTAAATCTCACTTCTTGTTCTATTTCTAAACCTGTAAATTATTCTATTGAAGATAGTAAGAACTCTTTACATCCTCAGTTTTTAATTTATCATAATAATGAGTCTACATCTCAATTGTTTTTTCAAGTAGCTACTGAAGATGTTCTTTATTCAAGATCAACGATTAACCAACCATTTAGCGCAAAAATTTTACTTGAATATATAGTTTTTCAAAAAGATCATAAAGGAATAATTGATTCTGGATCTATATTAATTACAGATCAATATTTGAAAAATAAAAAAGCAAGAATTGATACTAATTTTATTTTTAATTTTTCTAAATCTGAAGAAGGTTTTCTCGATCTAAGAATATGTGACATAAACAGGTCTAGAGAATTTAGAAAAACACTTTCTATTGATAAATTTAGTGAGTCAAGCAGACAGTTTTATATGATTACAGATACAAGTAATCAAATATTATTTGACGACTTTTTTTTCGAGGGCCAATCTATTTTAATTAAAAGTCATTTTAATAATGACAAACTTTATGCAACAAAAAACAAAACGGTTTTTCCTCTTTCCCCACCACCTTTTACTAAATCTGCTCAACCGTCTTTTCCTGACAATATATCGTTCACCGAAGAATTAAACTTTAACTCCAAAAACATTATTTTCTATAATTTGCCAAATGAAGGTTTTGTTTTTTTTCAATTGGATACATTAAATGATTTGGGATTTACATTATTTAATTTTCACAACGATTATCCACTTTTAAAAAATGCTAAGCAATTAATACCCCCTTTAAGATATTTAACTACTAAAGATGAATTTGATTTGTTAGTTTCATCAATTAATCCAAAGGTTGCAGTAGACAAATACTGGCTTTCAAACGCAATTTCAAAAGAAAGAGCTAGAACACTTATTAGAGTATATTATTCAAGAGTAGAATTTGCCAACAAACTTTTTTCTTGTCATCTAGAAGGTTGGAAAACAGACAGAGGAATGATAAGTATTATTTTCGGAACTCCATCCTATACTTCACTGGTAAGAAATTCAGAAGTTTGGATTTATGGCGATGAAAATAATATACATTCTTTGAAATTTGTTTTTGATCAAAAACTTAATCCATTTTCGTCTAATGATTACGTGTTAAATAGAAATTATTCCTATAAAAACCCATGGTATAGAGCTGTGGAAAGCTGGAGAAACGGTAAAGTATATTTATTAAAATGAACAAAACAAATACAGAAGATTTAGTTTTTGGTATTCGATCTGTTATTGAAGCTATAAACGAAGGGAAGACTATAAATAAAATTTATTTACAAAAGGGTCTAACAGGCGATTTAATTAAAGAATTAGTAATTCTAATTCATAAAGAAAAGATTCTTGTTCAAAAAGTCCCTGTTCAGAAGCTTAATCACTTGGTTAAGAAAAATCATCAGGGAGTTATTGCGATGATTTCTCCAGTGCCTTATCAACAGTTGGAGTGGTTGGTTCAAGCTATATATGAAAAAGGAGTAGATCCTTTTATTTTGATTTTAGACAGGGTAAAAGATGTAAGGAATTTTGGTGCAATATCTAGAACTGCAGAGTGTCTTGGAGTTCATGCAATTGTTCTTCCAAATAAAGATTCTGCTTTAATTACCAACGATTCTATTAAAACATCCGCTGGGGCATTATTTAAAATTCCAGTTTGCAAAGTAAATAGTTTGTCATCATCCATTGACTTTTTGAAGGGTTACGGACTTAAAATATTTGCATGTACAGAAAAATCTGATATTTTAATAAATAAAATTGATGGTGCTGGACCTAAAGCATTAATTATTGGAAGTGAAGAGGATGGAGTAGATTCACAATTGTTAAAAATTTCGGATGTAAGTTTTAAAATTCCAATGACAGGAACAATTGCTTCTTTAAATGTTTCCGTTGCTAGTGGTATAGCTATTCATCAATTATTAAGCAATTAACTATTTACACAACTAATTCCTGCTATTTCTAGATCTTTCCAAAAATCAGGATAAGATTTATTGACTACATTTTTGTCCTTAAATGAAATAGAATTAATTTTCATAGATAGTGGAGCAATACTCATAGGGATTCTATGATCGTTGTGACAATCAATATTTGAGGCGGGTTGCTCTATTTTTTGATTTTCCTTAATACTGATAGAAGAATTATCTATTTGAGTATTTATATTAAATTTTTTTAATTCTTTTTGAATAACTTCTAGTCTTTTAGACTCTTTAATTTGCAGGTTTTTTAAACCTTTTAAATGTGCTTTTATTCCAAGCCCAGAACAAGTTACTATTAAAGGCAATCCCAAATCAGGATGATTGGATAAATCTAAATTAAGTTCTTTGACTAATTTACTATTTCTTGAAAGAATGATAGAGTTCTTTTTAAATGATGTTTTAACACCTAGATTACTAAATATTTCACTTAGTATAGAATCCCCCTGTATTGACGATTTATTCAATTTGGGAATCTCAATTTTGCCAGTTTTACTAAGCGCTACAAAACTGTACCAAAATGACGAAGCTGACCAATCATTTTCCACCATTATTTTTTTTCCAATATATCTTTGCTTTTCTATTTTTATTAAATTATTTTTCCAACTATAGTTAATCCCAAATTCACTCATCAGCTCAAGTGTCATCTTAATGTATGGTTTGGATAATACTTTTGAAGTAATTTCTAAGGTAAGTCCATTTTCTATCGTTGGTGCTACCAACAATAAAGCAGATATAAATTGACTACTTATATCTCCTGGCAAACTTATTTTTTTACTTTTTAATTTTTTACTTTTTATCTCAATAGGAGGGAACCCTTCATTTTCTAAATACTTAATTTCAGCCCCCAGCTCTAAAAGACAATCTACAAGTGGTTTGATGGGCCTTTTATGCATTCTTTTAGACCCTGAGACTACCCAATTCCCATCTTTAGTTGCAAGAAAAGCTAGTGAAAATCTTAGTGCTGTACCAGCATCTTCACAATCAATATATTTTTGTGATTTAAAATCGTTTAATATTTTAGTTAGTATTCTTGTGTCTTTGGCATTGCTTAAGTTTTCAATATTAAATTTATTATCGGATAATTCTCTTATAATTAAAAGCCTGTTACTTATACTCTTAGAAGCTTCTAAATTAATAGAACCGGAAATGGTTTTACTCTTAGAGGAGATTTTAATCATTTATGAAAAATTCTAATAAGTAAGATTCCAATTTTTCAAACTCTATTTCATGATTAATAGTAACTTCTCCAATTCTTGTAGGCAGTGAAAAATTAATAGAATCTTTAGTATTTTTTTTATCCGAAAGCATTAGTTTCAAAATTGCTTTTGGTTCAATTTTAAAATTTAAATAGGCTTTGAATTTTTCATTCAAAACAGTTTTTATTTCATTGAATGAAGCTTCATTTAGGAGATTTTCTTTTTTTGCAATGAAGGATTCTATGATCATTCCCTTTGCAATTGCAAAACCATGTAAAGTAGGAGCGTTGGAGTCCAATAAATAACTCTCTATTGCATGACCAATTGTATGTCCAAAGTTTAATTTCTTCCTTATATTTTTTTCATAGGGATCTTTATTTACAATTTCTAACTTTAAGTTTTTAGATGATTGAACTATGAAATCTAAGTCTAGATCTTTCGAATTTACTTTTAAGTAGTTCCATAAATCAACATCTCCAATTATACTGTGCTTATACACTTCAGCTATTCCAGAATCTATTTCTATTTTAGGGAGAGTATCTAAAAATTTAGTATCTAAAAATACTGCTTTTGGAAGCGTAAAAGTTCCTATGTTGTTTTTTAAAAATTGGTAATTAAACCCAGTTTTGCCACCTATAGACGCGTCTGCCATTGCCAGTAAGGTGGTAGGTAAATAAATAAATTCTATTCCTCTTTTATATGTGGATGCAGCAAAACCTGCTAAGTCGGTGAGCATTCCTCCACCAAGGATAATCAATAGGTCGCTACTCTTTACATTATTGCTATTTAAAAAGTCCCATATTTTTAAAACACTATTAAAAGTTTTGTTCTTTTCTCCACTTTCTAATTTCAAATGTGTAGAAGTAACCAAAAATTTTTCTTCCAAATAACCTATATGCTGAATGGTGTTTTCATCAACAATTAAGTAAATTTTTTCTTCATTGAAGATCTTTTTGAATTCTTTAAAGAAGCTCTTAATATTACCTTGATAAATTTCCAAATGGTTATTTATTTTGGATTTTTTTAATTGCATTTTTTGAGAACTCTGAGAGAATTAATTCCCCAGATATTTTCGCTCTTTTGGAAAGTAATTCATCCCAATCCTCTGTCCCGTTCCAAAATACTTTTTTTAATTTTTTAGTAGCCTCTTGGTGAGATTTAGAAAGTTTAAAAGCTAATTCATCGATTGCTTTATCCATTTGATCGTTATTTTCAAAAACTTCTGAGTAAAGTCCCTTTTGGAGTGCCCATTCAGAACTAAACCATTTTTCTGCATTAATCGCAAGTCCACTCATTGCTGATAATCCTATTTTTCTTTCAACTGCTGGTCCAACAACAAAAGGACCAATTCCTAAAGCTAATTCACTAAGTTTTATTGATGAGTGTTTAGTTGCAAAACAGTAGTCTACAGAGCTTGCAATACCAACTCCTCCTCCAACTGCTTTTCCTTGAACTCTTCCAATAATTATTTTTTTACATTTTCTGCAAGCATTTATAACATTTGCAAATCCTGAAAAAAAATCAATTCCTTGCTTTAAATTTTTGATTTCAATTAATTCTTGAAAACTTGCTCCAGCACAAAATGTTCTATCACCAGCTGACTTAAGTATAATTACTCTAACTTCATTTTTTTCGCTTGCTAGTGAAATTGTTGTTGCTAGTTTGTTCAATAATTCTCCAGGTAAAGAATTACTTTGAGGATGATAAAATTCAATTGTACCAATTCCCGCTTTGTCAGTATTTAAATTGACATAACCATTCTTTTTTGTCATAAAATATATATTTGCCCTACAAAACTAAGCAATACTTTTTTTAGAGCCTATTTGCAGCCTGAAAATTAAAAACTATTGAAATTGATGTATATTTGAGTAACTTATTTAATCTTGTTTGCGTATAGAGGTTTGCTTTATGGTAAGAAAATATTTAATAATCTTCTTAAATTTAACTTTTTTAACTTTTTGTGTTAATGCTCAGGTTACAGATTCTTCCATAATTATTTTAGGCTCTAACGACACCATTGTAGTTAATAAAAACACAAATTACGATACTAATCCTAACGATTCCTCTCAGATAATTATTGATTCTAATGATACTAGATATAAAAAAAACTCACTAGAAGATTCTAATTCATCCGATTCATCTCTAATAATTTTAGATACAAAAGATACCATTATTGGAAATAAAAATTCAAGAAGTTTAATTAACCCTAAGAATCTAGAAATTAGACAAAAAAAATATTGGGAAGATGTAATTGATACTTCAAATGAAATTGAGGAAGAATCTAACCAAGAAAAATTATTTAAGCCAATGGTCTCTATTGGAATTGGAAGCTTGTCTTTCTTAGGTGATATAGGTGATTCAGTAGATGGGAAATTAAAGAGATATCCGTTTCAATCTTTAGTTCCTACATATACTTTAAGATTGGTAAATCCCATTAATGAATTTTTAGATTTATCCTTTTACGTAATGTTTGGAAGAACGTCTATTAAAGAAAATGAGCCTCGGCCTCTAATATCTAATCCCTTAATTTTTAATACAGAAATTAGATCTGGTGGAGTTACTGTTAATTATAATTTCGGTCAACTTTTGAAAAAAGATCATATTGTTGAACCGTATATCCATCTTGGTTTAGAATCAATAGAATACTTATCTACTATTGATACCGTTACAACTAGTGGTAAACCAAATTTCACTACAGATATAGATTTTTTATCACCAGATGACACAAAAAATAAAGTTGCCTTTGGAATTCCCTTAGAGATTGGAGCTCATGTACATGTTGGGAATAAAATAAAATTTAGAGTAGGAACTGCGATGCATTTTACGTCTTCAAATCTTATTGACGGAATTAATGAAAATGGAACTAATTATATTGGTTCAAAAAGAAATGATAATTTACTTTTTACTCATATTGCAATTGTCTATGACTTTAATTCAGAAAAGAAGAAACCATATGACCCAATGATGGATGATGTTGCTATGAATTTACTTTTACAAGATACTATAGATTCTGATGAGGATGGAATTGTTGACCATGTAGATTTCTGTGCAAAAACTCCTCCAAATACAATGGTTGATCTATATGGCTGTCCGTTAGATGATGATCTTGATGGTGTTATTAATTCTTTCGATCTAGAACTGTTAAGTATGGAGGGTGCCATAGTTAATGATCAAGGTTCTACTATGAATGATGAGGACTTTTTATTAGCTTATAAAATTTATAGAGATTCTATCGGAGAATATTCAGAATGGGACACTATTTATAATAAATCTTTTAATGGTCCTATGAAAATTGATGAAGTCATTTCTAAAAAAGAAAAAGCTGAAGCTGAAATTAAACCTAAAAAAGATCTTTTCGTAGTTGTTGGATCAGATGAAGAAGGAGTTTCATCAGAAGAACTTTGGGAAAAACTTTCAGATAAAGATTTTCAAGTTAAAGAATCAGGTGACTCAACAGTGTATGTTTTGGGCGGATATAATGAAGAAGAGTTGTCAAATAAAATAAAAGAGTTAGAGCAAGATAGTGTTGACATCCAAGGAGTAGTTGAAATTTCAGAAAATCAAGAAATTGTAACAATTCAAGAAGAAGAAGTTAATGAGATTATTAATTCAGAGTCAAAAGAAGAAAAGAAAATAAAACCCAATAAAACTAGCAAAAATATTTCTAAAGATGTAGTTCCATTAATTACACCACCCAATGATGATTCTCCAGTTTTAAGAGTTCAAATTGGTGCATTTAATAGAAGAATGAAAAAATCAGTTTTCAATGGCATGCCTAATGTTGTAGGAATTAAAGGTGATGATGGACTATACAGGTTTTACTCTGGATCTTTTACTGATAAGTTCAAAGCTGCTCAACACAAGGTAGATCTTACACTTTCTGGATATAATGATGCTTTTATAGTTGCATTCCAAAAGGGTAAAAGAATATCTTTAAAAGAAGCAGGTTTTGACGTGAAGAAAAACTTTACTGAAAATTTAGAAGTTTCCACAACCCTTTCTGGTAATCAAATTAATCCTGAAAAAGTTAGATTCAAAATTCAAGTTGGTGCTTTTAAAGAAAAAATTTCTGAGTCTATTTTAGAGAGTTACAGAAAGTTAGGTAATGTAAAAGCTGTTTCAAACCTTCAACAAGGATATACTAAATATTATATGGGTGATTTTATGGATTATGAAAATGCTTTAAAATATAGAAAAATACTAGTTGAAAATGGTCTTATAGATTGCTTTATAGTCGGTGAATTCCAAAGTAATATTATAACCTCTAAACAAGCTCGTGACTTATTAGGATTATAATTCTTATTAAGTATATTTTATATCATTTTTTTATTTTTCTGGCATTATTATTTCATAAATAATTTTAATTAAGTTTAAAGTTCTTAAGTTCTTTGAAAATTGGATTCTAATAGGTAATATTCTTTAAATATTTTGTTCCTTTACAATCTAATTTTGGACACAATGCAATACGCTAAAAATATTTTGGAAACAATTGGAAATACTCCACTTGTAAAACTTAATAAAATCACAAATGAAGTTGACGCTACAGTTCTGGCTAAAGTTGAGTTTTTTAATCCAGGAAGCTCTATTAAAGACCGAATGGCAGTTAAGATGGTAGAAGACGCTGAGTTAGATGGAAGATTAAAACCTGGCGGTACTATTGTGGAAGGTACATCTGGAAATACGGGAATGGGACTTGCACTTGCAGCAATTGTAAAAGGATATAAGCTTATTTGTGTTTCTACAGACAAACAATCTAAAGAAAAATTTGACATTCTTCGTGCTGTTGGTGCTGAGGTAATAGTTTGCCCTACAAATGTGGCACCTGAGGACTCCCAATCTTACTATTCAACATCAAAGAGAATTGCTGAAGAAACACCTAATTCATGGTATGTCAATCAATATGATAATCCATCAAACACAATTGCTCATTACGAGCAGACTGGTCCTGAAATTTGGAAACAAACGGATGGGAAAATAACACATTTTATTGTTGGTGTAGGGACTGGAGGAACTATTTCTGGAGTTGGCAAATATTTAAAAGAAAAAAATCCAAAAATTAAAATTTGGGGAATTGATACTTATGGTTCGGTTTTTAAGAAATATCATGAAACGGGTATTTTTGATGAGAATGAGATTTATCCGTATATAACTGAAGGAATAGGAGAGGATATTTTGCCTGAAAATGTTGATTTTTCTGTTATTGATGGTTTTACAAAAGTAACCGATAAAGATGCTGCTGTATTCACTAGGAAAATTGCACGTGAAGAAGGTATTTTTGCTGGGAATTCATGTGGCGCAGCTGTTAAAGGAGTTATTCAATTAAAAAAACATTTCTCAAAAGATGACATAGTAGTAGTACTTCTTCATGATTCTGGAAGTAGATATGTTGGTAAAATGTATAATGATCAATGGATGAAAGACAATAATTTCTTGTAGCAGAATATTTAAATAATTAATTATTAGTTTTTTTCCAGGTTTTATAATTACTTATTTTTTTATCATCAACATCAGAAAATTCATTTAAGGGTTTTGTTTCCTTCAATGTATTTTGACAATCTTTTGGAAGTTGTTGATATATTTTTGTTCCTTCAGTTTTCCAAGTAATCATTTCTTCACTAACATCTTTAATAATTTTTCCAGGATTTCCAACTACTACTTTTCTATTTGGAATAATCATTTCACTTTTTACTAATGTTAAAGCTCCTATTATGCATTCGTCTCCAATTTTTGCATCGTCCATAATAACTGCATTCATGCCAATCATGGAGTTAACACCAATAGTTGCTCCATGGACTATACAACCGTGTCCTAGATGTGCTCCTTTATGAATATTTACAGTAACACCGGGAAACATATGAATTGTGCAATTTTCTTGAACATTGGCACCATCCTGAATAATAATCTTACCCCAATCAGCTCTTATGGATGCTCCTGGTCCAATGTAAACATTTTTGCCTATTATGACATCTCCTGTAACGCTTGCTTGAGGGTGCACAAATGAAGTTGGATCAATTACAGGCTTAATTCCTTTAAACTCAAAAATCATTATTTACGGTTTTTCAATAATAGTAGCATATCCTTGGCCAACTCCAATACACATTGTTACTAATGCATATTTTTTATTTTTATTTTGAAGTTCAATTGCAGCAGTTTGTAATAATCTTGCACCAGTCATTCCTAGCGGATGTCCAATTGCAATTGCACCACCGTTTGGATTAATTCTAGGATCATTATCATCAAGTTTTAATTCTCTTATACAAGCTAAACTTTGAGCTGAAAATGCCTCATTAATTTCAATTACATCCATTTGGTCAATTGATAGGCCAGTTCTCTTAAGTACTTTTTTAGTAGCTTCAACTGGTCCAATCCCCATTACTCTTGGTTCAACTCCTGCAACTGCAGCACCAACAATTCTAGCCATTGGTTCCAAATGATTTTTTATAGCTGATTTCTCATTGCCTACTATTAAAGCAGCAGCACCATCATTTAGTCCAGATGAATTTCCAGCAGTAACTGAACCATTTTCTTTTTTAAAAGCGGGTCTTAATGTTTTTAATTTTTCAAGCGTTGTGTGAGGCTTAACAAATTGATCGGTCTCAAAAATTAAATCATCCTTTTTTCTTTGAGGAATATTAACACTACAAATTTCTTTATTAAGCCTACCACTTTTAATTGCCTTGGAAGCTTTCATTTGTGAATTGAATGCAAATAGGTCTTGGTCTTCTCTCGATATTTTGTAAAGGGAAACTAAATTTTCAGCAGTTTGACCCATTCCTTCGGTTCCATAAAGCTTAACCATTTTTGGGTTAATAAATCTCCATCCAAAACTAGAGTCATGTAATTGAACATCTCTTCCAAATGCTTTAGATGCTTTTGACATTACCCAAGGCCCTCTAGTCATATGTTCTATTCCTCCAGTAATATATAAATTACCCTCTCCAATAGTTATTGCTCTGTAAGCATTAATTGTAGCTGCCATCCCAGAAGAGCATAAACGATTAACAGTTTCTCCCCCAATTTTAAAGGGAAGACCTGCTAATAAGAGCGCCATTCTAGCAATATTTCTATTGTCTTCCCCAGCTTGGTTTGCACATCCTAAAATAACATCTTCAACTTGTTCCCAATCTGCTTTTGGATTTCTTTCCATTAATGACATTAAAGGTATACTAGCTAAGTCATCAGCTCTAACATTACTAAGTGAACCTCCAAATGATCCTATTGGAGTTCTTATTGCATCTAAAATATATGCTGATTTCATATAAGTTTTTTATAAAGTTAATTCAAATTTAGGTCCAATCTTTATTTGTGAAATGTGCAGTACCTTTAAAAAGTGCAATTTCTTCATTTCTTTGGTTAAAGAGATGAACTGTAAATAGATTACTATTTTCATTTAATTGTTGGCATTCTGCGATTATAATATCATTGATTTCTACTTTTTTTAAGTAGTTAATACTTGCACTTTTTGTTAAAGAAATTTTTCCTTTTGAATTGGCTGCAAATGCAAAACAACTATCTGCAATACTATAACAAATTCCCCCATGAGCTAGATCAAATCCATTTGTCATGTGTTGATTAATTGTAGCTTTTAATTTACAATATCCCTTTTTAACCCCTTCTATTTCTAAATCTAGCCAGTTACTAAATGAATCATTAGAAATCATTTTTTGAACTATTTTTTCAGGCGACATTAAATAATAGTTTAATTTAAGATGAATGTTCCAAACCGGCTTCAATTAAACCTAAAAAAATAGGATGAGGGTTTTCAACAGTGCTTTTATACTCTGGATGAAATTGAACACCAACAAACCAAGGATGATCTGAAATTTCAATTGTTTCCATAAGTTGATTTTTTCTATTTATTCCCGAGAAAACCATTCCATTAGATTCAAAATCATTTAAATATTGATTATTAAACTCAAATCTATGTCTGTGTCTTTCGGAAATAGTGTCTTTTAAATATATTTTATGTAATAAACTTCCTTTCTTTACATCACAGCTGTAGGAACCAAGCCTCATGGTGCCACCCATTTTCTTAAGCTTCTTTTGCTCTTCCATCATACTTATAACAGGAAACTTCGTTTCAGGATTTATTTCAATTGAGTTGGCATTTTTCATTTTCAAAACATTTCTTGCAAATTCAACTACAGCACATTGCATTCCAAGACAAATTCCCAAAAATGGAATTTTATTTATTCTTGCATAGTTTACGGCGTTAACCTTGCCTTCAATTCCTCTTGAGCCAAATCCTGGAGCTACAATTATACCATTGACATTCTTAAGCAATGAAGAGTATTCTTCTTCCTCCAACTTTGACGAATGAATCCAGTGTAAATTTACTTTAGTCTTATTTTTTGCACCTGCATGAATTAATGATTCTGCAATTGATATATAAGAGTCCTTAAGTTCTACATATTTCCCTATTAATGCTATCTCAATAGTTTGTTTTGGATCTTGTAAATGAGAAAGAAATTTTTTCCATTTATTTAGATCCGGTTTACTATTTGATTCAATTTTTAACTTGCTACAAACTACTGTATCAAGTTTTTCTTTAAACATTAATAAAGGAACTTCGTAAATTGATTTAGCATCAATAGATTCTATGACACATTCTTGTTCAACATTACAGAATAATGCAATTTTTTTTCTAAGATTATTATCTAAATGGTATTCTGTTCTGCATACTAGAATGTCTGGCTGAATTCCATACTCCAAAAGTGTTTTAACAGAATGTTGAGTTGGCTTTGTTTTTAGTTCTCCAGATGTGGATAGGTATGGTATAAGAGTTAGATGAATAAACAAGACGTCTTGATTAAGATCCCATTTTAATTGTCTAATGGACTCAATAAAAGGCAGAGATTCAATATCCCCAACAGTACCTCCAATTTCCGTTATAACTACATCATAATCTTTTCCTTTTCCGAGTTTTAGTATATGCTCTTTGATTTCATTTGTTATATGAGGTATAACCTGAACAGTTTTACCTAAATAATCTCCATTTCTTTCTTTATTTATAACAGATTGGTAAATTTTACCTGTAGTTACATTATTATTTTGTGAGGTCTGAATATTAAGAAATCTCTCATAATGACCTAAGTCTAAATCTGTTTCAGCACCGTCATCTGTTACATAACATTCTCCATGTTCATAGGGATTTAATGTCCCTGGATCAACATTTATGTAAGGATCTAATTTTTGGATTGTAACACTTAAACCTCTAGACTGTAAAAGTTTAGCAAGTGAAGCAGATACAATTCCTTTACCTAAAGAAGAAGTTACTCCTCCAGTTACAAAAATATATTTAGTTGATGATAATTTCATTCCGTATTGTAGATATTGATACGGGAATTAAAGTTAATATTAAATTTTGAAGTGTTGAGTTAAATAGAAATTAAAATTTCCAACTGGCACCTAAACTTGGAAGGAAAGGAAGCTGATAAACTTTTTCTGTAGTAATTCTATCTACGTAAAAAATATTTTGTCTTGAGTAAACGTTTGTAACACTTAAAGTCAAATCTAATGTTGATTTCTCACTTAAATCAATATGTTTTTTTATGGCTAAATCAAGTCTGTGATAAGCAGAAAGTCTGCCTTGATTTAAATCAGCATATATAATAGATAATTGGTCATCATTAGTTGTCGAAATATTTGTGTTTATCCCATCTGAGTAATCAACTGAATGATAATATCCTTGGGTTTGGGTAAAAGGAAGGCCACTTCCAAAATTCCATCTTGCATTAATTTCCCATCCTTTTCCAAATTCTTGGGTTCCAACAAGATTTATATTATGCCTTCTATCAAAAAGTGGTGAATAAGTTGTAAATCCATCCCATCTTAAAACTTTACCAATTGAATAAACTGCCCATAAATAAGTTTTTTCGTTACTATATTTTAAAACAAAATCAGTTCCATATGCATCTCCAGTTTCTATTATAAAATCTTTCTTAAGAACATCGTCAACATTACTTTCATCTTCATCATACAACTTATTTCTATTAATATTGCTTAATTGATTGAACCATTTATAATAGCCCTCAATATTTAAAGTAAGATTTTTTGCTAAGTCCCACTCAAATCCAAAGATCGCATGAGTAGCTTTTTGTAGTGAGTGTTTTCTATCAACTGTTTTTCCGTTATCTAGTGTGATTTCATCTTGTAAATTATCAGGCCCGGAAAGAAATCCGTAAAATAAATTAACAACATCTCTATCTGAATTTGCGGAAATTAGGTTTTGAGAATAAAGTCCACCTGCAGTTTTAATTCTAAATTTTTCTGTAATATTATATTTCAAACCTATTCTAGGTTCTGGTGAAAAATTCCGTAGTGACGCATAGTATTGAGCTCTAAAGCTTGGATTAATAACCAATAGTCCTTTAATTATTTTTGTATCTATATACCCAGCTAATTCTGTTGTATTATTTTTTTGTTCAATTTTTCTTCCTACACTATTAAAAAAGTTAAAATTCGTAGTAAATCCATTTACTTCAATACCATATTTAATTTCATTTTCACCAAGAAAATATTTAAAATCAAATCCTAAATTAAATCCATTGATTCTACTTTCTCTTGGGTCTAATGTCTCTCCTGTATTAATAGGATCTAATTCTGCTAGTGAAATTTTATAATCAGTAATATTAAATTTTCCCATTATTAAAACTGGTGAATTTGAAGGAACCAACACAAAGTTTGAACCAACTCCCCAAGAATTCCAATTTAAGTCTGAAACTGCTTTGTATTTAACTTTGTCACTGTAACTGAATCCAAAAAAATTAACTTTACTTCCTGTAATACCATTGATAGATATTTTACCATAAAGGTCTGTAAAATTAAAAGGAAGGCCGTTTGAATCTATATAACTATATAATTTTTTAGAAGTTTGTTCTAAGTATGATGTTTTTCCCGAAAAGATATATGATGCAGAGGAATTACTATTTTCTTCATTTAATTTTTTTATTGGTCCTTCAATTTTTAATTTCGAACCAAAGGGATTAACTGATATTTTTCCCGAATGTCTTTTTTTATTTCCATCAATAGTGGTTATGTCCATAATTGAAGAAATTCTTCCTCCATACTTAGCAGAAAAACCACCCGTATAAATATCTGCACTTCTCATTATATCTATATCAAAAACTGAAAAGAATCCAATTGAATGAAAAGGATTGTAAATTGTCATTCCGTCTAATAATACTTTGTTTTGAATTGGTGAACCTCCTCTTATATACATTTGGCCACCTTGGTCACCAGTAGTTACAACTCCTGGTGTAGTTTGTAAATATTGTGCAAAGTCAGGTTCTCCACCAATAGCAACAACACGAGCCATATCTTTGGGAGTAGCTGTAATAACAGATATTTTCACTTCAGTTTTTCGGTCTTCCGCTTCAGCACTGTACTCAAACTCATTTAAAATTTCATCATTAATTTCTAAAAAAAAGTTTTTTGTAGTTATTTTACCTTTTTTTAAAACTATTGCGAGCTCAATTGTCTTAAACTCAATATTGGTAACTTCTAAAATTATTTCACCTTCTAAAAGTTTATTAATTTGGTAGTACCCATTTAAATCTGTTGAGGCACCAATTCCCGTTCCTTTAATTTTGACATTTGTGCCAAATGATGGTTCTCCGGTTTCTTTTTCGTAAATAGTTCCTCTAATAGTAGAGTATTGCGAGGTGTTTTTTGATGTTTTTCCGTAATTTAATTGAACACCAGATTGAGCTATAGTACTAGCCAGTCCAAATAAAATTAGAGACAAAGAAAGTATGCTTTTTAAATAGTTTCTCATATTTTGCTCGAAGATAAAATTATTTTCTATTAAAAAATACATTGTTCTAACAGAGAATAAAGTTTATTGATTATTCACTAATACATAATTCAAGACCTTTTGCATTAAATGAACCCTATCTTTTCCTCTAATATTATGTTTATGCATTGGATATGGGAAAAAGTCAACCTGTTTGCCCTCTTTAATGCATTTTTCAATAAATGCTAAATTATGCTGCATTACCACAACATCGTCATTAGTACCATGTATAAGTAATAAATTACCTTCTAAATTTTTCGCATGATTTATTAAAGAACTTGAACGATATCCCTCAATGTTATCTTTTGGTTTGTCCATATATCTTTCTCCATACATTATTTCATACCATTTCCAGTCTATAACAGGACCTCCAGCAACTCCACAAGTAAATAAATTTGAATACTGAGTCATTAGAGATGTAGTCATAAAACCACCATAACTCCAGCCGTGTAAAGCGACTCTATTAGAGTCTACATAACTTAGTGATTTTAAATAATCTAAGCCAGTAATTTGATCTTTCATTTCATTTATTCCAAGATTTCTGAAAATGGAACTTTCAAATTCAAATCCTCTATTTTCAGATCCTCTACCGTCTATTGTGAAAATTAGGTACCCTTGTTGGGCCATCCAATACATCCATAAACTTGCTCCGTTTAACCAATTATTTTTTACTAATTGGGCGTGAGGTCCGCCATAGACATAAATTAAAACAGGATATTTTTTATTTTCATCAAAATTTAAGGGTTTAATTAATCTGCCATACAATTCGTCATTGTTGCTATTTGTTATTTTTAGCATTTCAGTTTTTCCTATTGAATAATTATCCAAAGGATTTTCTGATTCGTGTATTAAATTGGTTTTGAAATTCTCAAGATTAATTAACTGAGTTATACCCGGAGTTTTAGAATTAGAATATTGATCGAGAATAAACTTATGATTAGGACTAATTTGAGTAGAATGAATACCCTTTTCAGTTGTTATTTTTTTTAATTCTGTACCATCTATATTTATTGAAAATGCATGAACTGATCGAGGATCTTCTCCAGTGCCTTCAAAGAATATTTTATTTTCTAATACATCAAGAACTTTTGTAATTACCCATTTATTTTCTAATATTTTTTTTATGAGCTTACCAGCTGTATTATAATGGTAAAGACTCATATATCCATCTCTTTCACTTAAAGTAATAAACTCATTTTCTTTATTTGGAATGAAGTATATTGGATATTCAGGTTCCACCCACTTATTATTAGTTTCTTCATAAATAGTTTTAATCCTTAAACCTGAGTTAGGATTGTATTGTGCCCATTTTAAATGATTCTGGTCTCTATTTAGCTCAGCAATATAAATATATTGACCGTTTGGCCCCCAGGTTAAGTTGCTTACATAATGATCTTTAGGATGTTGTAATTTTAAAAAAACTATTTTTTTATTTTCTAAATCATATACTCCAATTTTGGCATATTCACTTTTTTGTCCTGCCATAGGATACTTGATACTTTTAACTTTACCCGGAGTGCTATTTATATCTAATAATGGATAATTGTGAACATCAGATTCATCTTTTTGATAAAAAGCAATTTTTGAACTTTGATTATTCCAAAAGATTCCTTTTTTTATTCCGAATTCGTACCTGTGAATGGCTTGTCCAGAGACAATATTTAAATCTTTATTTTCTGTGATTTTTAATAAACTATCTTTTACATTTGATAGGTATAAATTATTATCAATAGTGTAGGCTATTTTATTTTTATCTGGACTTATATCTTTGTTAGCAGCCCTTAGAGGTGAAATAATTAATAAACTTTTTCCATTATTTTTATAAAAATATTTGTTTTTAATGGTGTAGCTGTAAGAATTCTCATCAAAGTATTTAAAATCTTTAAAGCTTTTTACTGCTGTGTCCCTAATTATTTTAGAACTTATCCCTAGCTCATTCTTTTTCCATTTATTAACAGAGCTAAAAACTATAAGTTCATTTTTTTTTCTAACATAAAGCTCGTTGTTTTCATTCCAATTAATACCATTTAAATTTTTTGGATAAAGGTTTTTGTAGTATCCTAAAACAGCATCACTTAAGGTTAAAGAATTTTCATTATTACTTTGAGCATTATAAATAAAACAAAATTGAATAATGAATAAAAGAGTTAAAAGGTTTCGCATTTTATGATTTTTAATTCTTTAAAATTAAAATATTTAATTGCTAAATGTTATATATTGTCTAATTCAAATTAAATTTTGTCGAAAAAAAGTCTTCATTATGATATAATTTTTGTTGGTTGGGGAGCAAGTACTTGTATCCTAATCATTGAAATGGAAAAAAAATCCTTATTAAAAGGAAAAAAAATTCTAATAATTGAACCTAGTGATAAACTAGAAAATGATAAAACCTTTTGTTTTTGGGCCAATCGAAATGATGAAATATTTCAAAGTTTTAAATCTATTATTTCTAAAAGTTGGACTAGTATTCGAATTAATGATAACCAAAGTTCTAAAATTCATCCTATTGAATACTTTCATGTTGACAGCATAGATTTATATGATTGGACCAGAGAAATATCCTCTAAGTTTAAAATTGAGCATAGTAAAGAAAAAGTTTTAAGTATTAATGAATCCGAAACCTTACTAGTAAATACCAAAGAAAACAACTATTCTAGCTCTTGGATTTTTGATAGTAGACCACCTGATTTTACAAAAATATCTAATGATAATTTTAATATATCCCAATCATTTTTTGGTTTAAAAGTAAAACTGAAAGAGACTACTCTAGATTCTAACGTTTATCATATGATGGACTTTAGGATTCCTCAAGAAAAAGCAACTCAATTTGTATATATTTTACCTTACAGCTCTACTTCTGCTTTAATAGAATTAACCAGATTTGGAAAAGAAATAATTAATAATTCAGACGCAAAAAAAGAACTAGATAGATTTATTTCTAAATACTTTGGTTCATATGAAATTTTAGATGAAGAAAAAGGAATTATTCCTATGAGTTCAAACTTACCAGAACAGTCCTCTGTAAAAAACTGGGTAAATATAGGGACCAGAGCTGGTAATGTAAAACCAAGTACAGGATATGCTTTTAAAAACATGTACCTCCATGCACAATTAATTTGTGAAGGAGGGAATATAAAATCAAAAAAAGTTAAACCTAACAAAAGATTTCTTTTCTATGATCAGTTGTTATTAATTATTTTAACTATTTGGCCTTTAAAAGGTAAACCTATATTCGAAAGGTTATTTGCAGTTAAATCATCCTATTTTATATTAAGATTTTTAGATGAGAAAACCTCCTTTTTTGAAGATTTATCGATGTTTTATAAACTTCAAATAGGAGTATTCATAAAATCTATATTTTATTGGATTTATTGGAAGTTTAAAAAAATTATATTTCCATTATTAATTATAATTTATGTAATTTTTGACCATTCCTCTCCCTCTGCAGAACTTCTAAATTTATCAAGTAAAAATTTGTATGTACTTACTTTAGGATTGTTATTTATTGGCATTCCCCATGGCGCATTAGATCATTTGACGGGAAGTTTAGATAATAACACCAAAATCAATGTAAAGTTTGTTTTTTACTATTTATTAATGATGATTCCTATTTTGTTAATATGGTTTTGGATACCAGTTTTAGGATTAATATTTTTTTTAATTTATTCTGCATGGCATTTTGGACAAACTGAAATTAATAATTGGGGGATAGAATCTAACTTAATTGGTTTTTTATGGGGGTGTATACTTTTTAGTTCAATATTTTTGATTCATTACGTAGAGTTTTCGAATATTTTATCAATGATAGATATTAATATTCCAAAAACAGATTTCAATTATATTATGTTAGGTAACACTTTACTGATTCTTCCATTAATTGCTGCAGTTTACAAAAGAAATTTAGAATGGGTTTTAATAGTTGTGTTTTTATACTTGTCAAATTACGAAAGTTTACTTTTAACTTTTGGACTATATTTTATATTTCAACATAGTAAAATAGGGTGGATGCATCTTAAAAAAAACCTGCAAAAAACTCATTTTAATATGTTTATGAATGCCCTTCCTTTTAATATTGGTGCGATATTCTTATACTTAGTTTTTATATATTTATTAGACTTAGAAATGAAACAGTGCCTTGCTTATTTTTTTATTTTTCTATCTGCAATAAGCTTTCCCCACGTTATTTGTATGCATTTATTTTATAAATACAAAACTTAGATTTAATACTAAATATATCGTTTGTCTAATGAAAATTGTTTTGGATTTTTAGGAGTTTTTGTTTTGTAAAAATCCATGATTTTTCTCATATCTTTTTCTTTATTTTCACTTGGATAAATTGGGCCTCCAATTCCAGCAGTTTTTGTCTTATAATCTAAGTAGCCAAGACAAATTGGTAAATCATTGTATTTTGCTAAATGATAAAATCCACTTTTCCATTTTTCTCTTAAAGATCTTGTAGCTTCAGGGGTGATTCCCATTGCAAAATCATCATTATTTTTAAATAAATCAGCCATTTTTTTAATATTTCCACTCTTTCCTTTATTTTTTGTGTCAATTGGTAATCCTCCAAGTGGTTTTATTATTAAATTAAAAGGAAATCGAAACCACTCTTTTTTAATAGTAAATTTATAAGGAACCTTTAGTATTTTAAAAAGAAATAATACATAAAATAAATCCCAATTCGAAGTATGTGGCGCACCAATTAAAACACATCTCTTATATTCTTTTGGAATATTTTCATCAATTTTCCAACCAATAATTTTAAATAGAAATTTGTACATAATTTTAGTAACTAACAGTTTCCATTAAAATTGTACAAATTATTGCACCCACTGTTCCAACTGCATATCCTACTACAGCCAACAAAACACCAACTGTTGCTAATGATGGATGAAATGCAGAAGCTACTATAGGTGCAGATGCAGCCCCCCCTACATTTGCCTGGCTTCCAACAGCGAGAAAAAAATAAGGTGCTTTGATCAGTTTAGCAACAATAATCAACAGTAATGCATGAATACTCATCCAAACAATTCCTATCGTAATTAAACCCATGTTATCAAAAATCATTTTTAAGTCCATTTTCATTCCAATTGTTGCAACAAGAATATAAATAAATACACTTCCAAATTTACTTGCACCAGCACCTTCATAATTTTTAGCTTTTGTAAATGAAAGACCAATAGAAACAATTGTAGCAATACTTATAATCCAGAAAAATTTAGATTCAAGAAATGTAAAAATGTTACGAGTACTGGCGGAGTGAATATTTGATACAAAATCTTGAAAAAAAGAGTTTAATATACCAGAACAAAGGTGCGCAAAACTAACCGTTCCAAACCCAATAGACATAATGATCATAATATCTGTAAGGGATGGTGTTCTTTTAATACTTTGTGAAAATTTAGATACTTTTTCTTTCAATTTTTTAATTGAGGAATTGTCTGCTTTTAGCCATTTATTTATTTTATCTGATTTACCTATTCCAATTAATATAATTGACATCCATATATTGGCTACTACAATATCTACAAAGACCATTCCTCCGTATAGTTTTTGATTATAGCCATAAATTTCTAGCATAGCTGTTTGGTTGGCTCCGCCGCCGATCCAACTTCCCGCAAGAGTAGATAATCCTCTCCAAACAGCGTCGGGTCCAGCACCCCCAACAGTTTCAGGTGAAATTGCAGAAATCAATAAAATAGCTATTGGTCCTCCAATAATTATTCCTATTGTACCAGTAAAAAACATAGCTAGAGCTTTCCATCCAAGTCCAAAAACTGCTTTTAAATCAATGCTTAATGTCATTAAAACTAAAGCTGCAGGAAGTAAATATCTGCTGGCTACAAAATAAAGTTTGGAACTATGTAAAATTGTTTCTCCAGAGCTATTTATTGTTGTCCACTCTGGTGAAATAACTCCAGCTGTAGTTAAAATAGCTGGGATTAAATAAGCCATAAACAAACCAGGAACTATTTTATAAAATTTTTGCCAGAAACCATTAGTTAATGATTCTGTATAAAAAACAAAACCTAATGACAGCATTAATAAACCAAAAACTATTGCATCGTCTGTAAATAAAATAACATTCTCCATATATAAATACTAGATGTTGAAATATAGAATTATTTTTGATTATACGCTTCAGATAATTTTTTTAATTCATCTCTCCAATTAGAAATTTTTAATTTGTGATTTTCAATTTTTAATTGAAAATCATCAAGCATTTTACCTTTAGCATTTGAAAAGAACCCTAAATTATTTTCAAGTTGGGTAGCTTCTTTAAGAGAAGTATTAATTAATTTATTGAGTCTATTTTTCTCATTAATAAAAGTTTTCTCAGGGTCGGATGAATGACTTAGTAAAGAAGACTTTACTGCTCTCATGATTTTATGTTTTTCTTCACTTGTGAAGCTTTGCTTACTTGTTAAATTCTGAATTGTTTCTTCAAAATTTCTTATTATTTCATCTGAACTTTTTCTCGGAACGTCACCAATTTTTTGAAATTCATCAACCAATCCCATAATCTCAGAAAAGCTTGATTTGTTTGATTTTTTAAATTTATCAATTATAGTTTTTTTGGCAATTAAGTTTTCCTTTTCTGCTGAAATATTAGCAATTCTAGTCTGGTTTTTAACTTCAAAAAATAAATCGCATTGATGTCTAAATTTTTTCCATAGTTTTTGCTCTGCAAATCTTCCAGCATTACCAATTTCTTTCCACTTTATTTGAAGTTTTTTTATAAGTAGTGGATTACTATCATTTTGAATGTTTTCAACATATTTTTGTGCAGTTTCAATCAATTTAATTTTAGATTCATAATTTTCTTTATTGTTATTTTTTTCAACATTTATAAATTCTTTTCGTTCATTAAAAAAAATATCTAAGTAGGATCTAAACTCTTTCCAGATTTTCTCATTTTCAGTTTTTGGAACAGGTCCAATTTTTTTCCATTGTTCTTGTAGTTCTTTAAATTGATTTGATAGTATGTCCCATTCCTTAGCCGTTTTAGATTCTTTTTCAGAAAGTAATTTAACTTCTTCAATTAGTCTTTTTTTGTTTTCTAAATTCTCTTTGAGATTTGATTTTAGTTTACTATAAAATGCGTTAATTTTATTTTGGATTATATGTACTTCAGACCAGTATTTTTTCTTAAGATCATCCCAATGTTCTTTAAAAGTTGGGCCAATTTCTTCCCATTTATTTTGTAGAATTTTTAATTCCACTTGAAGTTTGTTAAAATCTTTAATAAAATCTAAATTTTTAAGTTCATGTATGACCTGGTTTTTTAATGAAAAATTCCTTTTCAAATCATTTTCTTTTAATTCTTTATATATATTAAAATTGTAATTAAATGATTCATTTAGTTTACTAAATTTTTTTTGTAATAAATATTCAGATTTTAGGGATACAGCTTCAATTTTATTCCACTCAGTTCTTATTTCTTTTATTCCCCTTGCTAAATCTCCAAGCTCTTCATTTTTTGTGATTAAGAATTCAAATTTTTTGAGAATATCTTCTTTTGATTGGATTTTAATTTTCTCTTTTTTAGCTTTTTTTTCCTTGACTTTTGTTTTTTCTTTTTTATAATTATCAATGGCTTCTAAAATTAAAATATTCTCTTCTAATTTATCTGGACTTAATGTTTCGTCTTTTTTTGTTTCGTCTTTTTCTGAGTATTCTAATAGCTCCTTTTGATAAACGACATCAAATATTTTTATTTGATGTTCTGCTTCTTTTATAGCAAGATCATTATCAGCACCGATAAAGCTCTTTATACTTTTTAGTACATTATCTTTATTTAAATCCATTGTTAAAATTTGAGAGATATATTTTTAGAGGAAACTCACTATTTATTGCCAATTTAAAATTTTTCTTTTTATTATAAAATAAATGTTCAATTTGATTTTATAAAAAATGGTTTATGAATTAATCATAAAATTTCGTTCTAATTATTTTTAGTGAATTTTCAACCACAATTAACGCATTTAAGAACTTCTGGAATAAGTAATATTCTTTTGTAGTTAATTGGGTTTTTACATTTTATACAAATTCCAAAATCAGAACTATTAATTCTTGATATACTAATCTTTAGATTTTGCAGTTTTTCTTTTGAATTTCTTAACATTCTATCATTAATACTTTTATTATTAATAGCATCCATTCTACTTATTCTTCCTATAGAGTTTTCAGGCTCTATTGGCTTTGCCAATTGGCGAAGTTCATCTATTTCGATTGTTAAGCTTTTAATTTGTTTAGCGATAATATTTTGAATTTGAATTTTATCCAATTTTATTGCCTTTTATTTTTTTACTTCCTTTATATAATGGAATATGAACTAATTTAGTTTCAATTGGGCCATTAAATAGTTTTATCTTTCTAATTGGTCTTAGTCCAATATGTTTTAAGCCTTCTAAATCACCACTTAATATCCAAGCGTCAGAACCACTCCATGAATGTTTTAGTCTTGTGCCAATTTTTTCGTAAAACATATAATTTTTTTCTTGAGCTATTCTCATGTTGTATGGTGGATTAAGAATTAAAAATGCGTTCTCAACGGGTGGTTCTAAATCAAAAAAATCTTTAAATGTTATCTTATAATCGTTATTTGGATCAATATTTTTAATGTTATTTCTTGTAGCTATAATCATTTCATTTAAATTATCATAACCCATCAATACTGGTTTATTTTCATTCTTTTTTTCTTTAGCTTTATTTTTTATGGTTGTCCACAAAGCATGATCGTAATTTTTATGTTTTGTAAAACCAAAGTTTTTTCTTTCTATAGAAGGCGGGATGTTTTTTGCAATCATTAAAGCTTCACATATAAATGTCCCTGACCCGCACATTGGGTCTATTAAAGGTCTTTTGAAATCCCATCCACTAAACTTTATAATTCCTGCAGCAAGTACTTCATTTAGTGGAGCAACTCCAGTCGTCTTTCTGTAACCTCTTTTGAATAATGGATCACCCGATGTGTTCCAAAGTAAATTTACTTGGTCGTGGGAAATTCTAACTAAAAATTTATGATCAGGATTATCTCTATCTACACTTGGTCTTTTTCCATATTTTTTATTAAACTGATCCGCTATAGCATCTTTAATTTTTAATGATGCATATTTAGAGTGATTGAAAAAAGGAGAATTTACAACACTGCTAATTGAAAAGGTTTCATGAATAGAAAATTCATTGTTCCATATGAATTCGTAAGCACCTTTGTAAAGTTCGTCTTCATTACTTGCTTTGTAGTTATGTAATTCAACTAAAACTTCTAAAGCCAGTCTACTCCATAAATTTAAAGAATATATGATCTCTAAATTACCATCTAAATAAACAGCTCTTTTACCAATTTCAGCTTTTACATTAGTAATCTGAAAAATCTCATCTGCAAGTATTTCTTCAAATCCCGCAAAAGTTCTAACCACAATTTTCATAAATTATTTTCTTTATCATCTATTTCTTCAAAATCTACGTAAATATCATTCTCAATTTTAGATTTTTCAGTTTTATCTTTCATTTCTTGAAAAGGATTTTTCACTTCCTTTTTTAACAAATCAGTATCATTTTCTTTGTTTTTAAATCCAGTAACTTTAAAAAACATCTGCTTAATTGTTGAAATTCCTCTCTGAAGTGTTGAAATCATAAAAAATATCCCAAAGACTCCAAATATTCCCTTAAGCAATGGGGTCTGGTATAGTCCTTGAATGGTATTATTAAACCAAATATTCAAAGGGTTTAGTGTCATTATTTCTCCAAAAATTGGGAATCCAACACTTGCAGTATAAATAATAATTGAAATACCTGCTATATGGTTTTCATATTTTAGTTTTTCTAGCTTAGAGTTGCTGTATTTAAATTTAGAATTAAATCCCACACTTGAAATTAAACTTAACATAGATTTTTTTTTATTTAATTTACCAGCCAAGTAGAGAAACAATATAAAACCACCAAGTAAATAAGTAATATTTGCTTGATTAATACTCATTGCACTTTCTTGAATACTATTTAGTGAGTTTGTATAAATTAAGTTGCTTAAAAGAAAATATTTTAACCCAGATAATATATAATTTATAGGGTTGCTTGGTTTAAGTCCAGTCAATAAAATTTCAGGAATTTTGACTAAAATCCCCCAAACTAAATTGAAAATAATTATTACTATGCTTAAATTAAACAGATGTTCTAAAAAAATCATATTTACAAATATAGTTTAAAGGTTAATATTTGATTAATTAACTAAGTTTTTTACAAATCCAGTTATATTAGTTGAAAATTCTTAATTATGAATCTTAAAATAATTTTTTTCTTACTCTTTTTATGTGCAAAAGGATTATTGGTATTTGGACATCAAGGAATGTGGATTCCTTCACTTTTAAAAGTTATTGAAGGTGAAATGCAAAGTAATGGTTTAGAGCTTTCAGCTGAAGATATTTATAGTATTAACCACTCAAGTTTAAAAGATGCAATAGTGCATTTTGGAGGGGGATGTACTGCTGAAGTGGTTAGTAAACAAGGTTTAATTTTAACCAATCATCATTGTGGTTACAGTCAAATCCAGCAACATAGTTCTTTGGAAAATAATTATTTGAAGGATGGGTTTTGGGCAATGTCAAAAAGTCAAGAACTTACAAACCCTGGGCTCACAGCTACTTTTATTGTAAGTATTAAAGATGTAACATCTGAAGTCTTTAAAGATGTTTCAGATGTAAATTTGGAAGATTCAAAAAAAAACATTTCTAAAAATATTTCAAGAATACAAAAACAAGCTGGAAATCAACCCAATTACAAATACATTGTTAAGCCTTTTTATTATGGAAATAAATATTATTTAATCACTTCTAAAACCTACAAGGATGTAAGATTAGTAGGTGCTCCACCTAGTTCTATGGGTAAGTTTGGTGGAGATACTGATAATTGGATTTGGCCTAGGCATACCTGTGACTTTTCAGTTTTTAGAATATATTCTAATACTAATAATGAACCCTCGGAAATTTCAAATGAAAACATACCCTATCAGCCAGAAGTTGCGCTAGATATAAAAATTAGTGGTATTAAAGAGAATGATTTCAGTATGGTATTCGGTTTCCCCGGAAAAACAGAACAATACATTACTTCAAATGCAGTAAATAATTATTTAAATAAGATTTTACCAGCAAGAATTGAAATGCGAAAAAACAGTTTGAAACATATCGATTTAGCTATGGATTTAAATGAATCAAATTACATAAAGTACGCTTCGAAACAGTCTAGAGTTAGTAATGCTTACAAGAAATGGATTGGTCAAGATCTAGGATTAAGAAAAAAGAAGGCCATTGAGAAAAAACAAATAGAAGAACAAATTTGGAAAAGAAAAAACACTTCAAATAATGAACTTTTAAATAAGTTGTTTGTTCTTGAAAATAATAAAATAAAATATCAACTAGCCTACAGTTTATTTATTGAACTTTGGTATTATGGGCCGGAAATTATTCGTTTCTCAAACGGGTTTGAAAAGTTAAAATCTGTGGATGATTTTAGTAAAGAGATTAAGAAAAAACAAAAAAATATTCCTGGCTATTTTAAAAATTATGATATTAATGTAGATGAAAATATTTTCAAATCGTTACTTCCTATTTATTTAAAACATTTAAATGATAATTTAGAATCAGAATCTTTAAATGATATAATTAGTGAATTCAGTAATACAGATCAGTATGTAGAGAATTTATACAATAAAAGTCATTTAACAACTTTAGAAGATTCCAAAAATATTTTACAACTAAGTCATAAAAAGTACTTGAAGTTTTTACAAAAAGACCCTGCTATTAAATTTTCAAAAGAATTATACAGACATTTTAAGGATATTATATTACCTAAATACAGGAATTATGAACAAGAACATCAAATTTTGATGAAAAAGTATTTAAAAAGTTTGATGGAAAGTAATACAAACAAAGTGTTTTTTGCCGATGCTAATTCAACTATGCGTCTTAGCTATGGAAAGATAGAAGGTACAATGCCTAGAGACGGGATGTCTTATAGGTGGTTTACAACTATTGATGGAATAATTGATAAATTTAATACTGGTAATTCAGATTTTAAAATACCAACTAGATTACAAGATTTATACGACCAAAAAAAATATGGTAAATATGGCTCTAACGGGACATTAAACATTTGTTTTTTGGGTTCTAATCACACAACTGGGGGTAATTCAGGAAGCCCAGCGTTAGACTCTAAAGGAAGATTAGTAGGTATTAATTTCGACAGGACTTGGGAGAGTACTATGAGCGATATTTTATTTGATGAGGATATTTGTAGAAATATAATGGTTGATATAAGATATGTATTATGGGTAATTGATATTTATGCTGAGGCAGGTCACTTAGTTGATGAAATGAATTTAGTAACAGACTAATTATTTTCCAATATAATTTGGTTTTCTTTTTTCGAAAAATGCTTTAACACCCTCTTTGTGATCATCAGAAGAAGCAGCTGTAATTTGTAATTTTTTTTCAAGTTCTAACTGCTCTTTTATACTATTTCCATTGCTTTTGTTTAATAATTCTTTTATTAATCCAATTGATTTTGTAGGCATTTTACTTAGTTTTTTTGCAAATTCTAAAGCAATTTCATAACCATTCCCATCATTAACAGCTTTAAAAATCATTCCTATTTCTTCAGCTTCACTAGCTGATATCTTCTCCCCACTAAACATAAGCCCAGCCGCTTTTTGTTTTCCTATAAGTCTGGGTAAGTTATAAGTTCCAGCGCTATCTGGCACAAGCCCAATATTTACAAAAGATTGAATGAATTTTGCAGATTTCCCTGCAAACGTAACATCGCAACATATAGCTAGGTTTGCCCCAGCACCAGCTGCAATCCCATTAACATAGCATATTATAGGTTTTTTAATTCCATAAATCATTTCAACTATTGGATTGTATGTATGTTCAATTATTTGATCAATTGAAGGTCCATCTTGTCTGGTTGCTTCTTCTAAATCTTGACCAGCACAGAACGCTCTACCAACACCTGTTAAAACAATTGCTCTTACATTAATATCTTTGTTGCATTTCTTTAAAGCATCTAAAAATTCATCAGCCATTTCATAATTAAAACTATTTAAAAGTTCAGATCTATTTAGTTTAATTTCAGCAATACTGTCTGATATTTGAAATAAAATATTTTTGTAATTCATTATTTAGTTTTAAGTTATTTATTGAACAATATCATATTGTTAAAAAATTATTACGATTTTCGCACAAATTAACTAAAAATTTAATGTCTCAATTCTATTCTTTAAAAGTAAATCAAATCAAAAAAGAAACTCATGATTCGGTATCTGTTTCTTTTGAAATTGAATCTAAATTAGCAAATGATTTTAAATTTATCCCAGGTCAATATATTACAATTAAAATTAACATTAATGGTAAAGATTGCAGAAGGTCCTATTCAATTTGCTCATCATCAAACGAAAAATTAACAGTTGCAATTAAAAAAGTTTCAAATGGAAAGATGTCTAATTTTATCAATAACAAATTAAAGACAGGTGATTTTATAGATGTCTCAAAACCTCAAGGTAACTTCAAATTAGAAAATATAGATTCAAGTAATAATAGAAAGTTTGTTGCCTTTGCCGCAGGTTCCGGTATAACGCCAATACTATCTATGATTAAAGAAATTATTTTAAAAGAAAGAAACACTCAGTTTCTTCTTTTTTATTCAAATAAAACATCTAACGACGTGATGTTCAAAAGCGAAATAAATTCACTTTTGAATGATAATTTTTCTGTTAAATACATTTACACTAGAGAAGAAACAGATTTAGAATTGTATAATGGAAGAATTGATGAGAATAAAACGACACAATTACTTAAATCGGAAATGTCATTTTTAAATGCAGATGGCTTTTATTTATGTGGTCCTGAAGAGATGATTTTTTCTGCAAAAAAAGTATTAGAATCATTTGATGTTAGCAATGAAAAAATAAATTTCGAATTATTTACAACTCCCGTTCTTGAAAAAGAAGAATCCACTTCAATGGTTAACGAAAATGACTTTAGTGGCAGTTCCAATGTTACAGTTATCTGCGATGATGAAGAAGTGGAATTTTCACTCGACTCTAGCGGAGAATCTATTCTTGATGCCGCAATGGAACAAGATCTTGATGTTCCTTTTTCTTGTAAAGGGGCAGTTTGTTGTACATGTAAAGCAAAAGTAAAAACTGGAAAAGTCACAATGGACGCAAACTATGCACTTTCAGAGCAAGAAGTTGATGAAGGTTATATCCTTGCATGTCAGGCACACCCGGCTAGTGCAGATGTTACTGTAGACTTTGATTATTAAAACAAAAACTATAATTTAGACTAAATGATGAATAAAAAAATTTTCTTAATATCATTTTTATTTATTTTATTTCAGTTTCAATCTCAAGTTAAAGATTTAGGAGAACCATTAAGTTGGACAACTAAACAAACTACGTTTCAATCTGTCCCTAAAATAGTCTTACCTAATTTTAACCTTTCAGATCAGTTAATCTCAGATAGTTCTTATTATTCTGGAGAAATGAAACCTTTTAAATTTGGAAAGGAATACGACGTTGATATTAACTTTTTTGAAAATTCTAAAGTTTTTAATTTAAACGAGGGAGTATTAAGATTAATTGAAATAAATTCTAAAAATGCTGTATCTATAAATATAATATTTGATCAATTTTATTTAGAGAAAGGCTCTTACTTATATCTTCACAACAAAAGTTATAATTTTTATCTCGGTGCATACACTAGTGAAAATAATAACTCTCAAAATATTTTAGGAACGGATTTAATAAAGGGAGATAAAATTATTATTGAATTTTTTGAACCAAATAATAATATTGGGAAGTCTAATCTTCATCTTTCTAAAATTATACATGGATATAAGGATATTGATAATTTCTTTAATTTAGGAGTGAACGAATCTGGTGCATGCAATATGGATGTGATATGTCCAGATGGGTTGCCGTGGGAAAAAGAAATTTCCTCAGTAGCTCGAATTATGAATGGGGGAGGTCTTTGTACAGGAACTTTAATTAATAATACATTTCAAGATGGAACTCCATATTTCCTAACTGCCGATCATTGTGGTCCAGCCAACATGGGTAGTGCAGTTTTTAGGTTTAATTATGATAGTCCAATTTGTGGTTCTCAAACAATTGCAAATAGTCAAAGTCCTGTAGGAGCTCAACAAACTGTCAATGGATCTTCATTAGTCGCTTCAAATAGTTATTCAGACTTTGGGTTAATTCTTTTAAATACTGTTCCTGATTCATCTTATGACATTTGCTATTCTGGGTGGAATAATTCTTCATTATTGCCTAACTCTGCAGTTGGAATCCATCATCCAAATGGGGATGTTAAAAAAATATCATTTGATGATGATCCGCTTCAAACATCTTCCTCCGGAGGGACTAATAATATGCTTAGGATTGAGTCGTGGGAAAGAAATACAACTACAGAAGGTGGATCTTCTGGTGCTGGACTTTGGGATCAAGATCATTATTTAGTTGGGCAATTATACGGTGGCCAAGCAGCATGTGGTAATAGTTCCTATGATATTTACGGTAGGTTTTCTCTTTCTTGGACTGGAAATAATTCCACATCACCAAATTCAAGATTAAGGGATTGGCTTGACCCGTTAAATAGTGGGTTAACTGAAATTGCAACATACTGTCCAAATTCTACTCCGCTTTTACAACTTGATGGTGGTTTAACTAGCACAAACTCCAACGAAGATTATTATTGCTCTAAATGGATTCCATTAGAATTTAAATTATCAAACTCAGGATCTAGTGCGATTAATTCCGCATTGATATTTATTTATATTGATACAGTTTTGGCCAGGCAACATTTATGGACAGGCTTATTAAATCCTGGCGCCTCTATTATTGTAAACCTAGATACTTCAATTTTAGTACAAGATCCAGGTGAGCATGATCTGGATCTTGAGATTGTAAAATTAAATGATTCATTAGATTTAAACGAAACAAATAATAATTTATCGTTTCGATTTTCTAACTTCCCCGAAACTAGCTTGTTGCGTGTTTTAATAGAACTCGACTGTTGGGGAAGCGAAGTTTCGTGGAATATAACTAATGATTCTTCAGGAAATATTTTGTACGAAGTTCCTTTTGATACCTATTCCGATAATTCCTCAGCGGAGACAGTAAATAATAATATATGCCTTACAGATGGCTGTTACCGATTTAATATTTTTGATTCCTACGGAGATGGAATGTACGGCTCTCAATATAGTTCTTGTAGTATAGATGGTAATTACAGTATAATAAATCAATGGGACACTTATACTTTTGTAACTATGAATATAGCTAATGCTGACTATGGAGACTCAACCTATAATAACTTTTGTGTAAATAATACGGGTATAAATCATACTAAAGATAATATTGAAATTAAACTTTATCCCAATCCATCAAGTTCTAATCTAAATATTGTAATGTCTAGTTTTATATCACCTACAAACTTTGAAATATTAGATATTAATGGAAAAATGGTTAAAAAATTCGTAATGAATTCTAATAAATACTTTTTAAATATTGATACTTTGAGTAAAGGATTTTATTTGTTAAAATTTCACAACTCATCTGGCATTAAGTCTGTAATGAGTTTTATTAAAAATTAAAAATTTGAATATTGTAATAACAGGATGTTCTAAAGGTATTGGATTTGAATTAGTTAAGATTTGGGCTTTAAATCATAAAGTTTATGGTATATCTAGAAATCTCAAAGCACTAAAATCCCTTAAATCTGTTCTTAAAAATCCTGATAATTTTGAGTTTATTGCTGAGGATATAAACAATTTAAATATTGAAATTGTTAACCGTTGGATTGACAAAAGTAATGTTGATATTTTAATTAATAACGCTGGTATACTTATTAACAAGCCATTTTCCACTATAGATTATCAGGATTATAAAGATGTAATGGACATAAATTTTTGGGGAGCTTTCAATATGTCTAAATTGCTTTTAGAAAAACTTTCTTGTTGCAATGGCCAAATTATTAATATCTCTAGCATGGGGGGGGTTAATTTTAGTTCAAAATTTCCTGGCCTTTCACTTTACAGTTCTTCAAAAGCTGCTTTGACAGTTCTAACTGAATGTCTAGCTGAAGAACTAAAGCCCAAAAATGTTAGAGTTAATGCTCTTGCGCTTGGTGCTGTACAGACAGAAATGTTAGATAAAGCCTTTCCAGATTATAAAGCAGATGTTTCTGCAGTAAATATGGCTTCTTTTATTGTAGATTTTATAAATTCTTCCTCCGGTATTATCAATGGACAAATAATAAGACTTGCTAAAAGCAATCCTTGACCTCTGATTACCAGCATTATATCTTATAACTTTAAATTTTGTTGATATTTAAGAGGAAAAAGTTTGAGAATAAAAAATATCATAGTATGTTTGCACCCCGAAAAAGTTATTTAAGTATTTGAATCATCAATTATATAAAAAAAACTTATTTTTTTTTCATTATTCTTGTGTGATTTAAATATTCGTTTACCTTTGCCGGCCGATTGTAATACTAAACGTAGTTTTACATCGTAACAATGAGTGTTTAACTCATTTAAAATATTTAAGTTCTTTGAAGTATTGAAGTATAGAATTAAAAGACTAGCAACCCCTGAGATTTGTTTCAACAAAACTTAAAGTTATAATTACAATGGAGAGTTTGATCCTGGCTCAGGATGAACGCTAGCGGCAGGCTTAACACATGCAAGTCGAACGG
>Ga0206677_10000046_pt1 | contig 95910 bp, 131 predicted proteins | sample M130m12015metaG_FD_155475 | JGI IMG/M metagenome (GOLD analysis project Ga0206677, IMG submission 155475) | Ammonia-oxidizing marine archaeal communities from Monterey Bay, California, United States - M1 30m 12015 | ecosystem: Environmental > Aquatic > Marine > Intertidal zone | place: USA... | reverse complement strand
AAACTCTCATAGGCGTTCTCATTGACATAAGACATTGTTTCGTCTAGTTCAGAAAACGCTTCTAGTTCAACATCAGTTAGTGGTGTACCATCTAACTTCTCAGCATACTCTACATATGCATCACAAAAGTCTGGGTAGTCGTTCATATCAACGCCACCTAGTTCAATATTCGTTACTTCATTAAATTTTATTTTCATATTAACCTCTCTTTTTATTCTCTATACTTATAGTATACACTGATTCGAGGATTTGTCAAGTTTTGAAGCGTTCTGTACCATATACTATCTTATTAATGGCATCACGTTCAATGATTAACTCCTCTAATGTCTTACCATAGCGTGTATAGTCCATATCTTCTGGACCAATAGGTATCCATTCACCTGTCTTCTGAGACTTTACATACTTAATCATACGTTCCTCCATACGACTTTAATATAATGTGCATCTAAATGGTCCCGATACTCAGTAGCATCAATAGTACTGGTAAATGCGACCCCGTTTACAATATGCTTAATCCTCACTATGCAGTCACCTTAACAGGTATCAGTGTAGGCAGTGTAGACCCTAATACAGACATAAAGAACAATAAGCCAAACACGATTTCAAACATCTCACTGGTATATTCTGTAATCATTACATCTCCATTCTTATTAAGTATACTACTATTATACCATAGAACCATGGTTTGTCAAGTTTTCCACTATAAGAGTAGGGTTTTACTCCACTAAACCATAGTAAAACCTTTAGGCATCGATGGAATGCTATTGGAATGCATGTTTTGGGGTGTAGCCATGAGTCCACCATAGGGCTAAGATTCTTAGCCATAGTTCTCCATGGGCGCCCATAGTCAATTAATTAAATTAATTCGGCTCTCCCACCAAGAGACTATTTTAAAAGGACCATGCTTTAAACACCCTAGGATGTATTAATTGCCAAATCGTACCCTAAATGCTATGCCATAGTTCTCTTATAGTGGTAAAATTGTCTACTAAGATGGACCCACGGTGGTAACTATTATGACTGTCAAGCGCCTAGGGTAATCTATGGTTAGTGTATAGTGTTAGTATACTGTCTATGCTATTATTGAATGCTACTTTGAGAGATATACTTATGTTTAGAATGGTATTGTTTTCCTCAAGTTTTATTCTTAGCATACTGAGTGGTACTCTTATTACTATCATTACAGTAGGGCGTAGGCTCAATAGAAAAAGACAAATATGTCGAACGGGCGTGAGACTTATGCAGTCGTTGACACTGTTTAAGTTTAGTGGTTATAGAGGAATAACAAAGTCCATGTAGAGTTATGGCGCCATTCTTTCTTAGCGTGAGAGATTAACCATGCCATAATAAAGTAGTAGTTTAATGCCTCTTAAAAAAATCGGAGGCGAGAGGTTTTTTGGTTGACTTCTTTTATTAGATACTGTATAATATAGATACAAATGGAACTTTAGCAAGAGGAATATACAATGAAACCATTTGACTTAGAAGAACTAATTATGGATTGTTGGCAAGTTACGTCTGACATCAAGGTTGTTTATGAGGAGCATTTAGATGCACCTAAACCTATGACTGAAGATGAGTTGGCGAATATCTTAATTGGTATGGAGTATATGTATCATCGGAAGTTTGAGAGATTATTCAGAGAGTATGAGAATGTCTGTAATCATGGTGGTATATTTTTAGATGAAGATGATGTTCAGTCTATAAGAAATAAGGAATATTAGATGTGGGTATTAGTATTTGTTTACTTCTACGATACAATTCCTTATGTAGAAAAGGTAACAAAGCATCCAAGTATGATTGAATGTTTTGAGGCGAGAGATGAATTAAGTGAAGAAGTTGGTATGGGTGCTGGTTATTTTAAAGCAGGGCAACAGGCTATCTGTATTGGAATGGATTAATGGATGTAAACAAAGAGTATATTTGGCATTTTACCTGTGAGTATTGCAAGGGCTTTTGGTCTATTGCTACTATGGATGAATGGCAACCTAAGTCTTTGTATTGTCCGCATTGTGGGAAATTGAATGAGAATAGATAAATTTGATATATTATATATTTTAATGATACCCATGATAGCATTGTTTCTTATTGGGTTCTATCTGTTTCTCGGCTTTGTAACGATATTAGTATTAGCCTATGGAGTTCTTGTATTGATATATGAGTTCTTAGTAGAGATAGATTATGGCTTTGATAGAGATGAAGGAAGTAATAGATTATGACGGTGTATGATTTAATGTTTGTAGGTGTAGGTGGATTTTTAGGCTTCGCAGTCGGGTTTGCTTACTGTAATATGACCTATGTAAGATATAAAAAGACGATTGATTCAATGAGGATTGTTCAATTGTTTAATAAAACTTGACAAGATTGCGAATCGTGTTATACTCTTTATATAAGTTAGTTAAGAGGAGATAATTATGGTACCAGATATTGTACTTATTGCAGCCGTATTAATTTGTGTTGTATTAATCATTTATAAAATAGAGGACTAAGATGAATGTATTTTACTTAGATAGTGACCCAAAGACTTGTGCTGAAATGCACCTTGATAAACATTGTAGTAAGATGCTTGTAGAGTATGCTCAATTAATGTCAACTGCTCACCGTGTTTGTGATGGTACTGAATGGTATGACAAGAACAAGATTGGTCGGAAGATTAAACGTTGGCGTGTAAGTGCTAACTTAGAAGATGTGTTATACAAAGCATCACATGTCAATCATCCAAGTAACATCTGGACTCGTGCAAGTAGTGAGAACTATGCATGGCTCTATGAAATGTGGTCGCATTTACATGAAGAATTCAAGTCACGTTATGGTAAAGAACACCTTTCGTATACTAAATTAAAAGAAGTATTGCAGTATCCACCAATTAATATTGATAATACTCCATTTACTCAACCAACTCAAGCAATGCCTGATGATGTAAAAGACGATGATAGTATTGTTGCTTATCGTAATTATTATATCAAGTACAAGAAGAACTTTGCAGTTTGGAAAAACAGAAAACAACCTGATTGGTTTACGATTGGTATGGTTGCATGAGTTTTAATAAATTAATGTGGTATACAATTGTATACGTTTTTCTGGCGGGATATGTAAGTTATTCGTCTTTTGTGTTATATGAATTAAGGCAATCAAATAAGATGTTAACAGAAATAAATAAAATTCAACTCGAATTAATTTCAGAAATCGAATATGGGATTACACCATTACAACAATTTAATGGCTTAACAAGTAATAGGTCATTTAGTTGTAGAATTGGTGAGACGATTGCACCATGAAGTATTCAATGGTAGCAATGATTTTAAGTGGTGCAGGTATTGTTATAACTGCATTAGTGACAACTACAGCAGGTCAAGTATTTCTAGCCGCGGCTATGAGTAATTTATATACTTGGTTTGTTGGCGAACCATTCTATATGACAATATGGAATAACCCAAGTCTTTTACTTGAGATTTGGTTTTAATATTAATTTATTGGAACAAGATATGAAAGGAATGTCCAATGAGAGAACGTATTTTAGAAGTAGCCTTGGCTCATGCGAAGGCAGAAGTAGAGTTGCATCGTGCAAATATTGAAGTATATCTGCAAGGTGTGGTAGGAATTGGTGAACATAGTGATATTATGGAAACAATTCAATTGGAATTAGATAAAATGGCAGCCGCTAATGATAGGATGGAAATGATTAATTTAATTATTATTAGTCCTAAGTAATTAACTGGAGTTTAAAATGGATGAAGTAGAAATAATCGAAGTAGGTAAATCTTACAGAATTAATGCCTATTGGAAAAAGAGTTTAACTGAAATTGAAATGTTTTCACATGAAGATGGACGAAGATTAAACACCGAAGTACAATGGCGGAATGGTGAGTTTGTTATTACAATTGCCAATGAAGAAGAGGCGGATGAACTTCAATCGTGTCTTGGTGAAGATGGTGAAATATGGGATTATGAGAGTTTTGAACGTGTCGAAATGTGGGAATGTTTTGATGGTTGTTGGGAAGACTTTGTCCATTATGGCAATTCATTCAGTGAAGAAGAGCGAGAAGCATTAAGTGAAGAATACGAAGCATGTGAAGATGCATGTTTTTCACGGTATGATTTCTTAGAAGACCTAGGATTTGAAGCACAAGGATGCAATTGGCAAATTCATGGTGGTGTTGTTGCTTATGAAAGTGAAGAAGAGGCACCAAGTTATGATTAAAACAAATGAAGCCTTCTTAGTCGATGATGCAGTCAAATTAAGAAAGACTGCTGACATTGAGGGTAACATTGGCAAGATTATTCGTGTGGGAACCATGAATGATAGAGATTTTAATTATGATATTGGTACATTTCTTCATATAGATTTCGATAAAGGTTATTTGTTAATTAGGTCATTAAAATCAGATGAATTAGTTGCATATGACCTTAATTGTACCAATTCAAATATACTGGAGAATGCTAACGTTTCCATTACATCTAACTAAATATTGTCAAATATTACCTAGATAAGAAAGAACAAAATGAGAAAGTTACAAGATGGAAAAGAAGTGCCAGAGTTTGATATGCGTATTGAATTAAAAGTAAAAACTAAATGTCCCAGTAAATATAAATTAATTGATTTAGAAACTGGCGCAGAATATATTGGTAAATTGCCCACAGAAGAAGACCCACATTATTGGAGAAGGACTAACTAAATGATTAAAATACTAGGTTCAGTGATTGTAATAGCACTACTTGGTTGGTATGTTACGCATATTTGGAGTGATTGTCTTGTAGAAAACTCATTTCTAACTTGTTCAAGGATGTTAACAAAATAAAATGGAAAATATATTATTACTTCCAGCGGCATTAGGCTCGGCCATGCCGTTAATGATGATTAATTTTGGTAATCGTTATACAACTCTGGCAACATTAATTCGAAAGATACATAATGAATTAATGGCAAAGAAGTTAACGAAGAAAGATAAAGAAACAAATATATATTTAAAACAAATTGTGGTTCTCAGAAAAAGATTGACACTCAATCGAATTACTGCTACATTAGCCGCAATTGGTTTTCTTTGTAATTTAATTTCTTTATATTTTGGATATACTGACAGTGTGACACAATTTGGTTATTGCTTTACTCTAGGAATTACTTTATTTGGTGTTGCAATTATACTTTATATTGTTGAATTACAATTGGCTACGAGTGCATTAGATACTCACCTACAAGACCTGGAAGAATTATGATTGATGAACAAGTAGAAGACACAATAAAAGAGCATTACAAAGATAGTCAAATGTCTAAGGCTGGTAAACTAGCACTTGAATTAGGTGCAGAAAAGAAACGTCTTAAAAAAGAATTATCTGAATTGCAAACTGAAGTAGAAGACTTAACGCCTACAACACCAACAGGAACAGTTGATTGGTATATTAAATGGGGTGCAATGGGTTTGGCAGTTGCTGGTGTCTTTTTAATTAGTGCGGGATTAGTTTATTGGGGACAAATTGCGTATATGATTAGTAGTGTTGGTTGGATATTAGTAGGAATGGCTTGGGGCGATAGAGCCATTATGATTGGTAGTGCGATAACAGGGACAGCAGTCGCAATGAATTTTGTTCAAGGACTTAATATATGAAAACATTAAAACTATGGGAGATTGGTTTATTAATTTTATTATTTCCTTTCTTTTTAATTAAATATCTAGGAGAATAATATGTGGTTGTTAGTATTAGTAATGATTGGTGTAGATAGTCCAAATATAATGACAGTACCGTTAGAGAAGTATGAATCACAAGAAATATGTTATGATAATTTGGTAGAAAGAGAATTAAAAGCACAGGATGATAGTGGACAAGCGGCACTTGTTTGTTTAAAAGACCCTAGGGTTGCTGAACCAGTCAATGATAGAAAGTTATTTGATGAAGGAATTGACGATTCATTAATAGTCGCAAAAAGAAGTAACATGGTGCTTAAACCCGGCATCATTATGACCGGTGCGTAAAATATGAAAACATTATGGTTAGGATGTTCGTATAGTGACGGAGTATATAATGTTAAAGACGAGCCCATTCTTACCGTACCTTCATTACCAGAAAGAGTATCAGAAAAATTAGGTGAACAAGAAGACTGGAAGATTCTTGCATTTTCGGCGCAGGGTATATTGCGTTATAGTCAAATAATAAAATCATTAGAAGAAGTTGACAAACTAAAAGAATTTGATAATGTTATTTTGCAACTGACACTGGAGCCCAGATTTGTCACATGGCATAACAATATTGAAAGAAACTTTATTGGACATGATATATTGCCTTTTATTAATGATGATATGCGGACATATTTTAGTTCCAGAAAAATGTTAGACCCAAATCAGTATGAAGCATCCGGTAAAGAAATCTTTACGACTAATGCATATTCTCAATTTCATTTATTCAAAGACCGTTTTAGAAAAGGTAAAAACCAAGAGACTTTTATAGATATAGTAGATGAAATGGTTAAATCAACTTTTCATTTTATTAATTGTTCTGATTTAGTACCTAAAATATTTGATACAATATTAGAAATATTAGAAAAACATAACCTAAATATCTACACTTTTTATTATTATCGAAAGCATACAAGAGGTATTAGTGATAAGTATGATATATTTAATGGTGATATGTTGTTTAATCCCAACGACTACAAACCGAATATAGATTATGTACAAGATACAAATCATCCCATGATACCCATTATGGATAGGTTAACTGATAATCTAGTACACGCATTGAAAGACAATGGTTATGAATAAATATAACATACACAATAAACACTTAATGTCGTATGAAGAATGGTTACAACGATATAAAGGAAAACAAATTGACGAAGTTATGTTGGATGACCATAAGATTTATCTTAGTCAATTCAAATCATGGCAAATCGGTAATATAGAGAGAGTTTGATGAAGCATTTCAAAAAATACATGGGATTATATATGATAGCAGGTCTATCTATACCATTATTATTCCCAGATGGCGAAGAAACTTGGCTTTGGTGGTTACTTATCGCCACAGTCATTTGTTTAGCACCACCATTTAATTTAAAAGATAGATTTCAAAATCTTTTAATAAGATTCTTTTCATTCATTTTTAGACCATGGCATCGATTTCAAGCAACTTGGCCCAATTGGGTTAGATGGGTTTTTGCTATTGTTGTTTTTATATTATTTGAAGAATATTTCTTACGTCCAATGGGACAAACAATGTACCCTTGGCGAATGGACTTTTCTAGTTAATGACTTCAGAACAATTAATATTTGCCCTAACATCTTGGGTATTTCTCACTTCAATCGTATACACATTTACAGGATGGCGTAAGATATTTGATTGCTATCAAATGTGGTTCACAAGAAAATATTGGACTAATTACAATATAATCGAAGCAGTGAGTTGGGCAGTCAAAGCCTCAATTATTATTCCAGCATTAATATTTGGTAATAATATTTGGGAACTTTATTTCTTATCACTAATAACAAGCATGACACTTATTTGGGCAAGTAATAAAAAGTTATTACCAACATTAGTTGGATTTAATACTCTTTGGATTTGGTTAAGTATGATGGTCATAGCACAGAATGTAATTTAATATGGAAAATCACTTAGTTTTATATCAGGCAGGTCATGTGGGTACTTATCTCGTCTGGTTAATTAATCAACATAAAAATTTCTCACAGTATGACTATCAATGGAAATATACCGATGCTGGTAATAAATTGGACTTGGGATGCTATGGCGCAGATTGGAATTATGTAACTGAAACATTTGCTGAAAGCAGAAGTAAATGGGAAGCAGAATACAATGAGTGTCCAGAGAGAGATTTAGAACAAACCAGAAATCCAAGAAATAGAAATAGAACTAAAGATGGAATAAAACTTTTACCTAATCATTGTTGTCAACTCGATGATGTAGTAGGAACAATTGACAGAAGACTATTAAAAAATATAATAGGACAAGTTCAACCAAAGTCAATTATTGTTCCTGTATTAAGCAATACTTCTTTATTCTTAAAACATGAAATATTAAATAGATGGGTGGCTTGGGGCGTACAACAAAATAGAGAAGAAAACGACAAATCTGATTGGGAAGAATTGTGGTTCAATAAACAATTTCCTTGGGTTAAAGATAATGTGTGGAGATATGGAGACAATGCTCATACTATTGATATTAGTAAAATTATAATGGATGTTGAATCTGAATATTTAAAATTGTGTGAGATTATAAACGAAGAGCCATTAAGCAATATTAAAGAACTTACCCGTCCCATAAGAGAGTTGCTTAAAACTTATAAAAACTAATCATTAACTCAGTAGTTTTAAAATTAATAATAAATACAATTACAACAACTAGACAGCGGAATAAAATACCGCAACAATTAACTGGGTTTAGAAATGCCAACAAAAGAACAAATTAAAGAGATACTAGGAAAAATAAGGGACTTAACTCTATCGAAGAAGAGTAAAGCAAACCATTCTAGGCCCAGTCCATTACCACCAATGAGTCCATTTACGCATGTGAGAGACATAGTGCGTGAAAGAGACGCAGACAATAAAACTGTACCTCAGTCAATTAAATTATCAGATGAAGTTGTTAAGAATATCCAAAAAGCAGGATATTAGTTAAAAACACATATGAAAATAAGCAGACAGTCTTAGTTCTCCCTTTTTCAATACAACAGGAACACTATGAAGTTGTGCTGGATGGTTCTTCATAATATATCCAGTATTCGCAATACATCTAAATTTCTTTCTAGGTATAGAACGTATTGGTAACATCGGGTCTTTGTCTGAATATTCTTTACTACCTGGTCTCCAATGCCATCTTTGATTATCATTCTTTTCGTACATATCATTAGGATCCGGTGTGAAAAATCTAGTTCCGGCATATGGCAAATCTTTTAAATAAAGTTGTAATGCTATATCTACTCCAGATGCATCTACATGAGGGGCGATAGTGAAGCCTTCATAATCTAACCAAAATACAGCCCACAATGATTTAACTTCTCTATCTACTGCTTTGCTTATTAAACCACAATGCGTATTCATTTCTAATTCTATTTTATCAAAAACTGGATGACTGTCTTTATTGATTGCTACTCTGTCCCATAGTTCTTGTCCTGGGTTTTCTATAGTTGGAAGAGATAACAAATCGAGTTTATTAAGTTCTTCCATAGTTTCTTGTGATATTGGATTTTTAACCTCAAACAAATCATTGGCATCATCAACTGCATTTATAATCATTGTTACTTCCTCTCTATTATCTAATAGTATTTAGTACAATCATAAGATAAATAGAGTAGAAGCATTAATTTTAATTAGGAGCAAACATGAGAGCATTTGAGATATTCAACGAAGCAGGTTTATCCAGAAATGAGTTGGGTAAACGTGATAACCTACAATTGTTCATAGACATGATTAGTAAGAACGCACCCTTTACAAAAGTGGGCGAGACTGAACCATCTGTTGTATTGAAGCCTTCTGATGAATTAATACAGCAACTACAAGATAGAAATATTCCAACTAAGTACGAAACTATGAATGGCGAACAAATTCTTTTGTCTAGGTTACAAAAAACAACAGAATTTGGTGGCACTGGTGGTAGTAAAGCAGACACATCAGAACGACAAGAGCATGGATTAGTTAATTTTCTAAATGCAAATGCTGGTGTAGTTATTGAAGAAATGGGTATTACAGTAAAATCGGCTCGTTCACTTGGTGGCATGAATTCACTGGGCAAAGAACCTTATATTGATATCTATATTACTGATACTAATGGCAAAGAGCATGGAATTTCTATGAAAGCCTCATCATCAATGACAATTGGTGGTGGTGGAACTGCTGGTGTATACAGTATGTTTCCTGAATTAATCACTAAATCATACGATAAAGTAGAGCAATATCTAATAGATATGGGTTTAGAAGACCAAGATGTTATCCCTCACGGCGCAATACCAAACTTATTCTTTCGTATACCAGAAAAGTATGTATACGAATTGATGAAAGGTAACGAAGCGATGGGTGGACCGATTGATTGGATTTATGTAGGTCCATCAGATGTAAGTGGTGAAGTAGTTGACGGCAAACTAAACTTAAATGGAAACTTCTATACAGTTGAAGATTTTGTTAAAAAGACAGGTGGCGCTGACCAATTCTTCTTTAGAATTCGTAAACGTGACTTAGAGGGAGAAATGACAGAGATTGATTTTTCTGATGTTGATGCAAAATTCAAGTTACCAATTTTGATGATTAATCAATCAAATAGAAAAAGAAATTGGCGTCTATTGATGACAAATAAAGGACCAGCAAATAAAGCCATGATACTTGATTTATAATAAGTATTTGGTTGAATTTAGTTCTAAAATGTGTTATAATTAATTAATAAATTACAGGAAAGGAAATGGCTTATTCAGACAAAGTGTTAGACCATTATGAAAACCCACGAAATGTAGGTAAAATGGATATGAACGACCCCAAAGTTGGAACAGGTATGGTAGGAGCACCAGCATGTGGAGACGTAATGAAACTTCAAATTATGATTGAAGAAGGTATAATTACAGATGCAAAGTTTAAAACATATGGTTGTGGTTCGGCAATTGCAAGTAGTAGTTTACTCACAGAATGGGTAAAAGGAATGACATTAGAAGAAGCAGAAGCCATACAGAATATGGATATTGTAGAAGAATTGGCATTACCGCCTGTTAAAATTCACTGCTCAGTTCTAGCCGAAGATGCAATCAAATCGGCAATCGCTGACTATCAAAAGAAACAAGATTAATTAATGAACATTTATACAATATATGCTGACGTAAAAGAAGGCACAAATCCGGTAGAGTTCGTTACAAATATGAGAACATTTCTGGACTCACTTCCAACAATGCATGATTATCGTATTACACGAATGAAACTTGGCTTTCGCAGTATGGACTTACCAGAGTTTCGCATTGATATGGAATTTCATACAATGCAAGAATTAGATGATGCGATGACACATGTAATTCGTAATGATGACGATATCGAAACAAAACATGTTAGTTTTAATAGCATGGTAGACGTAGAAACAATTCAACATTTTCTGTATAGAGATTATCCAGATGAAGTATAAAGGAATATAAGATGTTAACAATAACCGAAGAGGGTGCCAACAGAGTAAACAACTTCTTAGAAAATAGAGGTAAAGGCATAGGAATTAGAGTAAAGGTTACAACAACAGGTTGTTCAGGCTTCGCATATGGCATTGAATTCGCTGACCAAATAGACGAAGGTGATAATGTATTTGAAGACAAAGGTGTTACTATTATCGTAGACACCAAATCATTAATAATGATTGATGGTACTCAATTAGATTACAAACAAGAAGGCATCAATGGTGGCTTTCAGTTTGAAAACCCACTAGCAGGTGATACTTGTGGATGTGGCGAATCATTCACTATGAAGAAGGACTAAAAATGTTATACGCAAATGGATGTAGTTTTACGTACGGCACAGGTCTAGCACTTAAAGATACAGCATGGCCTTTTAAACTTGCAGAGAAGTTAGGCATTAATAAGGAAGATGTTCAAACTGACGCAGAACGTGGAATTAGTAATCAATACATTGTTAGACAAACAATCACAAATGTTTCAGAGTTGATTGCAAATGGGAAGAAACCATTTGTAGCAATCGGACTTACTGCACCAAATCGCAGAGAACACTTCATTGAAAGTCAAAATGTATTAATTCATAATATACCATCACACGAATACCACGGCAATATTAGATTGAATGAAGAAACAAATACAGACTTAGATAAATTCAATCAATTGTATATGAAACATTTCTGGTCACCAGTCTATGATTTTCACAATTATCTTATTCAAGTATTAACATTACAGAATTTTTGTGTGAATAATGGACTAGAGTACGTTATATTTAATAGTCTTAACCTAACACCAAATCTACTTGAACCGACACACTTCACAGAGTTATGTGAACAAGCAGACATGAAGGATGTGTTCGCTCAATTAGATATGACTCGTATATATGAAGACCAGACTTTCTTTACCTATATGTATGAAAAGAAAATGTTCTTTCCAGTAGAAGGTGATGAAAGATATATGCATCCAGACGAACAAGCACACAGTGACTGGGCAGAGATTATATTTGCTGATATTGAAAACACACGTGCGGGTAAAGGATAAGTGAATCATTACACACCTGGACCTGGACCGTTAGATGGCAGTAAGAAGTTCCGACTAAAACGAAAGATAAATAAAATTATGAAAAATATATTAAAAAAGATTTGGTCAATTGTAACATATCCATGGGCATGGTATCAACACAGAAAAGCAGTAAAAATTAGACTAGCAGAACTGAAGAAACGTGACCCGTTCATATACAAATAATCATAAGACAGTTCTTGGTGTCGGTGGTGCTTTAAACCATGATGCTTCAGTGAGCATTATAAAGGGAGACGAAATTCTATTTGCCTCTCACTCTGAACGATACTCTAAAATTAAGAACGACCCATTACTCAATAGCGAACTTCTCCAAGAAGCACTTCGGTATGGTAAACCGGATGTCATTGCTTGGTATGAAAATCCATACTTAAAGAAAGTAAGACAGTTATATGCTGGTCAATATTCTACTGCATTTGATATGAATGAACTGCCAGCAAAGTATCTAAAACAGTTTCCAGAATTAAAAGGCATACCAATTGAATACCAAGACCATCATTATACCCATGCCGCAAGTGGATATTATACAAGTGGCTATGTAAATGCCGCTGTTGTGGTAATTGATAGCATTGGTGAATGGGAAACTCTGACAATATGGCAGGGTTCTGGTGGTAAATTGTCTAGGGTTTATTCTCAAGGATATCCACATAGTTTTGGACTATTCTATAGTGCAATGACACAGAGACTAGGACTTAAAGCACAAGAAGATGAGTATATTCTTATGGGAATGGCTGCCTATGGTGATGCTGATAGAAAATACAATGGCATAACTCTAAAGAATGCAATAATGAAAGAGTTGGGCATACAAACGCACTCGAATAAATTACATACATTTAAGAAAAACTTACATAGAGGATGTAATTGGCTTTTACCAGAGTTACATACAGAGCAAGATATGTTTGATTTGGCAGCCGCAACCCAAGAAATATATGAAGTCATGTTAGACAGGGTAATAAAGTTAGCAAAGGAAAGAGTTTCATTTACTGAAAACTTAGTAATGATGGGCGGTTGTGCTTTGAATTGCACAGCGAATAGCATGATAACAAGTAAGTATGGTTTCAAAGATATTTGGATTATGCCTAATCCTGGTGATGCAGGAAGTTCTATAGGCGTTGCACAGAAGTATAACAGTACTAGTTGGAATCTAAATTGGCAATCACCATATCTCGGTCATAATATAGAGGGCGACTATCCTGTAGAGAAATCATTGAAAGCATTACTTGATGGAGAGATTATTGGCATTGCTAACGGACGTGCAGAGTTTGGTCCTAGAGCATTAGGCAATCGCACACTTACAGCAGACCCAAGAGGTCCATCAATTAAAGATAAGATGAATGAGATTAAACGCAGACAGAAGTTTAGACCATTTGCACCAATGATTTTAGAAGAAGACGTACATGATTACTTTGAGATGCCAGAGAACGTCACACAATCACCCTACATGCAGTTCGTTGCGAAATGTAAGCATCCAAAAGATTTTCCTGCTATTGTTCACATAGACGGTACTAGTAGAGTACAGACAGTGAACCAGTTACAACATCCAGATTTATATATCCTACTGTCCAGATTCAAAGAAGAAACTGGCTGTCCAATGTTAGTTAACACCTCACTAAATATAAAAGGGAAACCAATAGTAAATGATGAGCATGACGCTATTGAATTTTCTAAACATTATAACGTAAAAGTCTTTACATCTGACTAAAAATCTGTTATAATAAGAGGATAGACAACAACTAAATTTGGACTGACATATCGATGGCATACGATGGATTTTATCTAACATACAAGACTGATAAAGAGACAAACGAAAGGTTTGATGAAATACGAGAAGTATACCCTAATTTTCGTATGGTCAAGATTAACCTTGAAGATTGGTCGGACCCTAAAGTCGAGGCAGCCGTATCTAAAATTGCGTCTATATCAAATACAAAACATTTCTGGATAATTGACCCAGAAGTCAAAGTTGATTCTGATTTTGACTTTGGATATGAAACAGACTCGTCTAATGATAAGATAACCCACATGTGGAATTGTGAAGAACGAAATGTATTCCGAAGTCTAGTGGGCATAAAGTTATTCAATACAAATGATGTAAAAGTAAAAGACCCAGGTTTTATAACTGATGCTTATTACATGACTGGTGAACACAAATTACATGAGACTAAAAAAGTAAAATACAAGCCAACAACAGAAGCGTATGATATATTCTTTTGGGACAAAGGTTGTGGTTATGAAGAATTAAAAAGACTCGAAGATAAACATACCATTCATGTAGTTGAGGGTGAGTCTAGCACACAAGTACATAAACAGTGTAGAAAAGAAGCAAGAACAGATTTCTATTATCTGATTATGCCCGGCACAAGAGTTAATGATTCTTTTGAGTTCGATTACTCAAATGGTTTTGGTCTTGCAAAAGATAAACAAAAAATAATAGTCTGGCAAAAAGTAAACCCAATTACTAAAAACGCACGTGAGTATCATGGCGTTGGTTTATTTCCAAAAGATGGAAAGTTGTTTGATGAAAAAGCATATGATATATTTAATTTTCGAAGAGATGCGATATACGAAAAAGAATCTATTTGTTCTGATATAGAATTCGAAGTCATAAGAACAAAGGACTTACATTCATTTGACCACAAGACAGACAGTGACATGTATTGGCTTGTACACGAAGATGTAAAGAACTTTAAACCAGAATATTATCCAATGAGTTATGATAGAGAGTTTATTCATAACTTCAATGTGAGACTTGCTAATGGTAAAGAAGTACGAAATGGTGTACGTCTTATACCTACTGTAAATCCTAATGTCGATAAACAGAAAGATATTATGGAGACTGTTGGTACTATAGATGAGATACAAGTAATTAAAGCAAGAACTATTGATGAAGCGATACCACAAGCAACTGGTTATAGTTTCTGGATGATTAACCCAGACTTAGAAGAAACAGCATCAATCAGTAGTAACTTCTATCCAGATTTATATGAAACTGGACCTACACATTTATGGCAGTTTAGTAAACGAGATGGCGAAACAGAATTAGGTTATGGTGGTGTTGCGTACAGTAATATAGATTATCATCCAAAGAATATCATATTCCATGAAGAGATTGCGTCACGTATTCCAGATAAAATGTCTATCAAAAGATATGATACTCGTGACCCATACAGTGCTTATCAACGAGCAAAGAAAGAAGTATTCTATTGGGTAGTTGATACTGTTGTAGAACTATTAGATACATTCACATTCGATTTCTATCCAGATATATTCTCAATAGAAAATGTATTCGCATTCAAGTCTGAGGGCGAAGCAGGTGCTGGTGTATATCTAGTTCATCGTCCACATCTTTCTAGTTTTAAACCATCTAAAGAAGACTTTTCTTTTGATAGATTTAAGAATATTATTAGAGTTGAAGAAGTTGCATCAAGGGTATCTAGTCACCCAGTGTTTTATTTTGATGAGGGAATGTATGCCTCTAATACAGAAAAATACAAAGATGATGAAACAGTTACGATACTAACTGGACCTTTAGAAGAAACTTACATTCAAGCCGCAAAGAAAACTGATACTGGATATTTCTGGGCAATTGATAATGATGTTGATATTCTAACTGACTTTGATAGAACACTTTATGTAGACAGACACCATGCATCTCATTTTCATGTGTGGCCGAAAGTAAACCCATCAACTGGATTTGTTCACCAATATGGTGGACTGAAATTGATTCCAGCACAAGCATTACTTCATCTTAAACCAAACAGTGATAAGATAAGAAAGATGACATTTAAGAATAAGAAGCCTGTTAAATCTGAATTGATTAAAGCACAGGATATTCCTTACGATGTTGTTATGTTAAGTTATCAGGAACCAGAAGCAGATGCAAACTTTGCCAAGTTGTTAGAGAAAGTCCCACATGCTAAAAGAGTTCATGGTGTGAAAGGTATCTTTAATGCACACCAAAGAGCATCAGAGATAGCAGATACAAAAATGTTTTATGTGATTGATGCTGATGCTATTTTACTTGATGACTTTAAGTTTGATTATTTTCCAACAGTATGGGATGAAGATACAGTTCATGTTTGGAAATCTAGGAATCCAATTAACGGATTAGTTTATGGTTTTGGTGGACTAAAACTATTTCCAACACAATTGCTACGTGATGCTAAAGAATGGCGTGTTGACTTTACAACTTCTATATCTGACAAGTTCAAGCCAATGCCATCAGAAGCAAACTACACAGCATTTAATACTAATCCATATGACACCTGGAAGTCTGCTTTCAGAGAGTGTACTAAACTATCATCAAGTGTCATTCACAGGTCTAAACAAGGTGAGACTGATGAGCGTTTAGAAATATGGTGTACTGTTAATAACGATGCAAAGTTTGGAGAATATGCAATAGCGGGTGCTAATGCAGGAAGAGAATATGGAACAACGCATGCCGGTGATGATGATGCATTAAGTAAAATTAATGACTATGAATGGTTAAAGGCAAAGTTTGAGGAAGATACTAATGGCTAAATCAACGATACGAGAAAAGAGACGTAGAAGAAATAAAAACAATGTGACTTCTAACGATGACATTTACATAGCAATGGAAAATGAAGTCTTTGATGCTCCAGAAGAAACAGTAGAATATGTTGCTGAGATAAAAGAACAGACTGTTGCGAGAAAGAGATTTCGACCTCTCATGGGAGAAGAGTACGACTTCACAAGACTAGCAGAAAAGTATTCTGAAAGAAATGTTGCACAGCAGTTGGGTAACTATCGACAAGCAATGGAGTTCTTGGCTCACACAACTTTACCTAGAAATAATAATAACGATAAGATTGTTGAAAGACTTAAAGACTTAATCTATAGTTATCCTAACGTAGATATAAGTTCATTTGTTAATAAACACCATGCAATAATTTATTCATGGATTATTGAAAGCATGACAAGAGTATATGGTGAAAAATACTTAGGTACTGCATATGTATTAGGTGGTGGTATAGGCATTATGGGTGCAATGCTTTTAGATACATCGTTACGTTTTGAGAACATTAGAAACTTAGACATAAATGGAACATGTAAGTTCCTTGCTGATGAAATGATGAAAGATGAAGTGCTTGATAACTGGCGTTTCAAATCATCTACTCAAGACCTTTTTGATGTTGACTATGCAGAGAACACATTAGAGATATTGTTACCAGATGGTCAACTATCTACCGCATTTAAAGAAGTTCCTGGTTTAGTAATCAATACAAATGTTAGTTTGTTAGAGAAACAGGAAGATTGGTATGCTATGTTACCAGATACTAGAAAAGTAGTTCTTGTTGGTGAAGCAGGTGAGAGTGGTATTCATAGACCATTCAGTAGTTCACAATCATTCAATGATACTTTTCCAATGACGTTTGTGCAATACACTGGAGTTACAACTATTGAGGGGAGACAATACTTTCTTAAGATAGGAATAAAGTAATGACTTCTATTGTCCAACAGGATGAATATTGGGGACCACATCAAGCATTAGAAATTAGATTATCTATGCCTAATGAGAGCCAGCAAATAGCCAATTATTTAACTTGCATGGAGTTTCTTGCACACTCTACAATGTCAGATATTTCTGAAGATAGAATAGTTAGAAAATTACAGAGACTGGCATATAGTTTTCCGAGTGTAGACATTGCTACATACATTAATAAATATGATGGAGTATTATACTCTTGGATAGTTAAAAATATACTTAGTGTTTATAGTGGTGAATATTTGGGTACTGCATATGTATTAGGTGGTGGAATAGGATTATTACCAGCAATGTTACTTGATACAAATTTAAGAATAGAAAACTTGAGATGTTTTGATATAGATGAGTCTTGCCAGTTTCTTGCAGACCAATTAATGCAAGAGGAAGTATTGTCTAACTGGAGATTTAAAGCAAGTAGACAAGATATGTTTGATATAAACTATGAGGAAAACAGATTTCAATTAGATTTGCCAGACGGAACACAGTCAGATGGCTTCGAAGAAAAACCAAGATTTATTGTAAACACCAATCTAAGTGAACTTGACAATATGGAAGATAAATGGTATAATAGTATGATACCAAATGGAGTAAAGATGGTTCTTGTAGGTGAGGCAGGATTCAGTAAAAATTTATATAAAGACCAGAACACTTTTAATAAAGCATATACAATGTCTTTAGAACTTTATAATGGAATGCTAACTGTGAACGGTAGAAGATATTTTATGAAAATAGGAACAAAATAATGCAACCGCATGAAATAGCAGATAGACTTACAATACTATATGGAAATAAACATCCTATTGTAAACAGCCTTGAGCGTGTAGTGAATACTGAAGAACTCAGTAGTATAATCGTGGTGTCTTCGTATCTTTTAGGCAAAGAACACAGAGAGACAATCAGTGCATTAAAGAACCTAGTTTATGAACGTAAGCCAGAGGATAATATATTTGTATTATTCAAAGTAATCAATGCAATCAGAGAAGACGATGAGGCATTACATGCGTTGCGTAATCTGTGTAGTTCGTATGAAATAAATGTGCCTGTATTGTTTAGAGTTGTTACCGCCATAACAGGCGAAGATGAAGCATTAAATGCCCTACAAAATGTATGCAAATCTTCTGAACTAAACATTCCTGTATTGTTTAGAGTTATTACTGCCATAACAGGTGAAGACGAGGCATTAAATGCCCTACAAAATGTATGTGATTCTTCAAATTTTGTTCAGTTACAAACCGAACTATTGTTCAGGTTGATTATCAATTTAAATGATAAAAGTGAAGACATATTGAGTGCGATAAAGAATATCATATCGTCAAAGACTGAACCAGATTTGTTCTTACTGTTTAAAATAATACAGGCAATTGACCCAGACAATGAATGGATTCGTACATTAAAAAGTGCAACGTTGTATAAGACTAATATACCAAAGTTAGCACATAGATTGACTGAAGAAAAGTATACTCTGCCAACTAACATGGGCAAAATGTTAAAGAGATTTGAAGGTCAAGCCTTGACAGATGCATTTAGTAGAGGACAACTAAGAAGTAAACTATGGGTTAGTGATACAATTAATAGCCTAGACATTGACTTGGGTAATATGATTTATGTATGTGCTGGTTGGTATGGAGTATTACCGGCGATACTATTTGAAAGAAATGATGTTCAAAACATACTAAGTTTTGATAGTGACCCAACTACTGATAATCCTGCTGATACTTTGAACAAAGAACAAACAATAGACAATGGTAGATTCAAAGCAATAGTAAAAGATATTAAGTTATTGAAGTATAGTTCTGATAACTTCGAGGCAATTCACTACCAGTACTCAACGAATACTGATTTCAAAACAACGACCATAGAACAAGAGTCACCAGAAGAACTAGCGACTTGTGTAATCAATACAAGTTGTGAACACATAGAAGACTTTGATAAATGGTGGGATGGCATTCCAGATGGCATGCTAGTAATAATGCAGAACAATGACTTTGATGATGATGAAGCACATGAACACGCAGAAGGTACTGTAAATAGTTTAGAAGAATTTAAAGAAAAATTAAATCTATCTGAAACCTTATACGAGGGCGAATTAGCACTAGAAGAGTACAATCGTTACATGTTAATAGGACATAAGTAAATGAATCTATATAACCACGAAGATGTAAGAGCAGTACACTTAGAGATTACGGAGAAGTGTCAAGCATCTTGTCCAATGTGTGACAGAAACGTCAAAGGTGGTGTTGATAATCCTAATCTTGGTGGCAAGAAAGGGTTACATGAATTAACAGTAAGTGATGTTCAGAAAATTCTAACACCAGAATTCGTAAAACAATTAGATAGACTTTATATGTGTGGCAATTTTGGTGACCCTATCATTGCAAATGACACACTAGAAGTATTCAAGTATCTAAGAGAACAGAATTCAAACATGTGGTTAAACATGAATACAAATGCTGGTGCAAAGAAAGAAGATTGGTGGAGAGACTTAGCAAAAGTTCTAGGTAACAAAGGACACGTTACATTCTCGTTTGATGGACTAGGTGATACTAACCATTTGTATCGTCAAGGTGTCAATTGGGATATTGCTTGGAGAAATGCAATGGCATTCATCGAAGCAGGTGGCAGAGCCCATTGGGATTATATAATCTTCGCACATAACGAGCATCAAGTAGAAGAAGCAGAAGCACTTGCAAAAGAAAAAGGCTTTGAAAAGTTTATGAAGAAGAAGACTGGTAGATTTTTCTCTACAATGAAGAAGACAGGAAAAGAAGACCATCAGGCAGTCAATCGAAAAGGCGAAGCACAACAACTTCTACAGAAACCAAAAGAAGTAAAGTATCAGAATAAGGCTACTAAAGACATTATAAAATTAGAAGAGAAACACGGCTCACTTGAGCAATACTTTGATAATGTAAAAATCAAATGTAAAGTAGCCGCAGAGAAGAGTATGTATCTCAGTGCTGAAGGATTAATTCTACCTTGTTGTTGGGTTGCTGGAAGCATGTACAAGTTCTGGCAAAAGCCAGGCGAAAACCAAGTATGGGAATTATTACAACAATCTGGTGGTAAAGATGTATTTGATGCCAAAAAACATGGACTAAAAGTAGTTCTTAATAATGAGTATTTCACGGGCAGACTAGTTGACTCGTGGAGTAAAGCGAATGTACACTTGGGTAAACCAATGGTATGTGCCCAGAAATGTGGCGAAGAATTTGATGCCTTCAAGGCACAGTTCGATTAAACTCAGTAGATAAATACTGATTGTTGATAATAAGAAGGAGAAACAAAAATATTATGACACTATTTAAACGAATCTATACACTTCCGTATAGATACTGGAAATATCTGATGACATGGCAAATGCATCGGGACACTATTAAGCATCTAAACAGATTATCAAACAGAGACTTAAGAGATATTGGCTTAACAAGAGGCGATATTAATAATCTGGTATGGATGAAAAAAGACTTTGAAGAACAAGGTAAAGATGACTAATAAAAATATTGAAGAATGGCGCAAAAGAACCAAAGCACCCACAGACACATTCTGTCTGTTACCATGGGTACATTTAAGTACACGTCCAAATGGACATATGCGAGTATGTTGTACTGCTAACGCATCAAGTGTTGGAGCAACAAACGACAAAGAGCATGGTGGCGAGGTAGGAGTTCTTAAACAAGCAGATGGCAAACCAGCCAATCTAAATGTTACTGACTTGATGAGTAGTTGGAATAACGACTACATGAAGAATGTCAGAAAGCAAATGCTAAACGGTGAGAAACCAGCGTCATGTCTGAAATGTTACGCAGAAGAAGATGCGGGTCACATGTCTAAACGTTTCTGGGAAACAGAATATTGGGCAAGACGTGTAGACTTACAAGAAATTATTGAAGAGACCTCTGTTGAAGGAGAGATACCACCAAAGATTCGTTACTTAGATTTACGTCTAGGTAGTAAGTGTAACCTAAAATGTATCATGTGTTCACCACATGACAGTTCGTTATGGGTTCCCGATTGGATTAAACTTCATCCAAGTATCGAAAACGAATCACTAAAAGAAACTATGCAATGGGGCAGTAAAGGAAAGATTGATGGTGCAAGTTATAACTGGCACAAAAAGAATACTGCTTTCTGGGAACAGTTATACGAACAAATACCACATATGAAACAGTTGTACTTTGCAGGTGGCGAAGCAACAATCATTGAAGAACATTATACATTACTAGAAGAAGTTGTCAAGGCAGGATACGCCAGCGGTATTGAATTAAGATACAATTCAAATGGTGTAGAAATGCCACAGCGTTTGTTTGACTTGTGGGATAAGTTCAAGCGAGTAAGATTTCATTACAGTGTTGATAGTATTGGCGAGATGAACGACTACATTCGATTCCCAAGTAAATGGGACCACACTGTTAAGATGTTTGAATTGTTAGACGAAACAGGACCTAATGTAGAAGTCACAGTTGCTTGTGCAGTACAAGCCTTGAACATATATTATCTTCCAGACTTCATTAAGTGGAAACTAGAAATGAAGTTTAAGAAGATTAACATGTGGCCGTTTGGTGCTGGTATGATTAACTATCACTTTGTTTATCACCCACCACATCTTAATGTTAAAGTTCTACCGAACTGGTTCAAAGAGATGACACATGCTAAGTTCGATAAGTTTATCGAATGGTTAGAAGCAAACTGGGAATTAAGTACACGAGGTTCAGATGTATCATATGAAGATTGGCGTGAAGCATCATATGGTGTGAAAAGATTACAAGGCATGTTATCATTCTCAGAGAGTGGAGATTGGTCACGTGAACGTATGCCAGAATTTATTGAGTATATTGAAAAGATGGATGCAATCAGAGATACAAACTTTAGAGATGTATTTCCTGAGATGGCAGCCCTATTAGATTGGAAACCAGATGACGGAGATGACTGGGATGGAGAGTTTGATGACAGACTTTTAAGAGAATTAGAAGACGACGGCTTTCATGTAAACACATCAGAATTAGACAGAGACAAGGAATAAAATGTCAGTAAAACTAATATCACATAGTACAGCACCAGTTGGTTCAGAACTAGACAACGTACAGGAACTAATTGCATACTGTGCCAAAGTAAGCAATCCAAACAATCAAATCAATAAAGAAACAAGTGAGAAACTAATTAAGTATCTCATCAAACACCAGCATTGGTCACCACTTGAAATGGTTAGTGCATGTTTAGAGATTGAAACAACACGTGACATTGCACACCAAATTGTGCGTCACCGTAGTTTCTCATTCCAAGAATTCAGTCAACGTTATGCTAACCCAGAAGAAATGGGTGACCAGTTTGTATTACGTGAAGCAAGATTACAAGATACAAAGAATAGGCAGAACAGTGTAGAAGTTGATAGTGATGAAGACATTCATTTTGCTTGGCGTAGTAAACAACAAGAAGTGATTGATAAAGCCAAAGAAGTATATGACTGGGCTATCGATTCGGGCATTGCTAAAGAACAAGCAAGGGTTGTTCTACCTGAAGGCAATACTAAGACACGATTGTATATGAATGGTTCAATTCGTAGTTGGGTACATTACATCGAATTACGTGGCGCAAATGGTACACAAAAAGAACACATGGAAATTGCACACGAATGTGCTAAAGTTATCGCAGAGATATTTCCATTGGCAGGAGACTTAGTGTAGTGTTAATTGATTGTGCGGGAGTTGAACTTGAGATAGTTGAGGGTCCCGTAGGAATAATGGTGAGTGGTGGTGTAGATAGTTCTATTTTATTATACTATCTAATGAAGAATACTACCGACACTATTCATATCTATACAACAGGAAGTAATCTAAAGTTTAGAAGAAATTCTATTGTTGCTCCAGTAGTTGTAGAGAAGTGCATTCAACTAACAGGAAACAATAACGTAGTGCATCATATACATTATGATGAAGCGGCAACAGACAGTTCAATGTGTGATGCTCCCAAAAATGATGTAGAAAGTGGCAACCTAAATAGAGTATATGATGGAACAACAATGAACCCACCGAATGAAGTTGCTAGTAAGTTTGTACCAGTTTTTGACTTTGATTACTCTAGGAAAGATGACGGCAATAATGTCATGTATTATCACAATGATAAGTTTTATATGCCTTGGGCGAACACAAACAAACAAGGTATAGCAAAGATGTATAGAGAAGAAAACTTAATAGATACTTTACTACAAGTTACTAGAAGTTGTGAGTATGACCCGACCTGTGACTACTTTACTAAAAACAACATAAAAGACCCAGGACTAGGACATTGCGGCGAATGTTGGTGGTGCAAAGAAAAAGAATGGGGATTTAAATAAGGATATATTATGGCTAAAGATTTTGAAAACGTACCTAAATCAAAAGGTAATACTTTTTGTCCACTACCATGGAACTCAATCAATCTAAGAAACAATGGTGACTTAAGGATATGTTGTAACACAAACTCTTATTCACCACAACGTGGTATAATGAAGAAAGAAGATGGTACGCCATATAATGCAGGCCGTGATGATTTCAATGAAGCCAGAAATGCAGTCATATTAAAAGATGTTCGTAAGAGCATGATGAAAGGTGAATGGCATCCTGAATGTGAACGTTGTAGACAAGAAGAAGTAAATGGTATAAGGTCAAGAAGAGAGTATGAGTTCGAAGATTGGAAACTCACAAAGGAAGAGATTTTTGAAAACACTGAAGAAGATGGAACATTAGATGTTGAAAAACAGAATATCGATTTCTTTGATATTAGGTATGGTAACTTCTGTAATCTAAAATGTCGTATGTGTGGACCTACAGACTCGCACATGTGGTATGATGACTTTGTAAAAGTACATAAGTCCACTTCATATAAAGATACACACGATAGAATTCAATTAGTACAGAACAACAAAGGTAAGTGGAGTACTGACCAATATGATTGGTTTAAGAATGCTGACCATTATTGGGAACAGTTTGACAAGTATTGTACTAAGGCTAAGAAATTATATATCGTTGGCGGTGAACCACTAATCATTGCAGAACACCAAGAGAGTTTAGAAAAACTTGTTGAGAGTGGCAATGCAAGTGAAATACAATTAGAATACAATACAAATCTAACAATGGTGCCTGATAGATTAGTTCATTTATGGGAACAGTTTAAGCAGATACGTATTGGTGTTAGTATAGATGGTTGTAATGATGTATTTGATTATCAAAGAACACCAGCAAAGTTTCCAGCAGTCTATAAACATATGAAAACATTAAATGACAATGAACGTATAAACTTGAAAGCATGGTTTGCCTTTACCGTTACACCGATGAATGTATATCATATGCCAGAGTTTATGAAATGGAAACTAGAAGAGTCTGGACTAGACAAGTTTAATCCTTGGCATTGTCCACGTCCAACAATAACACAACACATGTGTCACTCACCAAAATATTATAACATCAAAGTACTACCAGAAAAGAATAAACAAGAAGTGGTAGAACTATATGATGAGTACAAAGAATGGGTAATGGCAAGTGACCATCCCGACAAAACTAAGAAGCACTTTTGTACAGTTTTAGATTCAACAGTTAGATTTATGATGAGTGAAGATTATTCGGAAAAATGGTTACCTGATTTTGTTAAGATGACAAAAGCATTAGATGGAACTCGTGACCAAAACATTTTAGATATAGTTCCCCAATATAAAGACCTATTTGAAGAGTAATAGATGAGAGATAAACCTTACTGTAACGCCCCTTGGTTGGGTCTATATTATGAAGGTACACAAGGATGTAGACCATGCTGTGAATGGAAAGGTGAGACTTTCGAAGGCACCGTAAAAGAATATGAAAAGTCTGACTATCTGCGTGACTTCAAAAAAAGAATGTACGATGATAAGGAATCTATATTTTGTAGAGAATGCATACATAATGAGAGTTTAGGTAAGGATTCCAGAAGAACATTTTACGAACAATACGATTTGCAATCACACTGCGGTGGAGAAGAAGTTTGTCCTGACAGCAATTGTAATTCACCAGATGGAATAACTAAAATTGTGAGACTTGATTACAGAGCGGGTAATAAATGTAATATGATGTGTAGAATGTGTGGACCATCATCGTCATCCTTGCTTGAAGAAGAGGCTATTAAGCATACAGGAAAAGATTTTATACTACACATAGACACAAATGATGTTTATGACTTAGACTTAAGTGACTGCGAAGAGATATCTATTCTAGGTGGAGAACCTTCTATTGATTTAGGAGTAAGAAAGTTTATGAACCATATTGCTGATAATTATCCAAAAATTAGATGTGTAGTAACAACAAATGGCACTAATGCATCAAAGAAATGGTTTGATACTTTAATGAGATTTTGTGATGGAGCAGGCTTGCAGATTGTATTATCAATAGATGGCACTGGTGAAACACAAGAATTTCAAAGAAAAAGTAACATCAAATGGAATGTGATTAAGAATAACATAGAAAAATATAGGTCAGCAAGTGAAGCCCATGAAGGTTGTGATGTATCAATTCAGATGACATGTACTGCCATAAATTTAGTAACAATAGATAAATGGTGGGACGAGTTGATTAATGCGAAAGTAAGGATTGACCCTAACCAAGTTTGGTGGCCAAAAGGCATGGCAGTCTCTTGTATACCACCAGAGTTAAAACAAAAATCAATAGATTTTCTTAAAAATTGGATAGATAATTATAAACCTAACTCTATTGTGGCTTTAGGTATGTCCGATGACAGAAACGTATATGTTGCAGTTGACACTCTTATAAATATACTTGAAACTACAGAGTATACTGGAAGTAAAGAATTTATAGAGATTCAAAATAGGTATGATGGATACAGAGATGAAAATATTTTAGATTTAGATGCAAGATTTAAGGCGATGATGTAATGAAAGATAACGGCGTAGTATGTATGTTAGCATGGAATCATATGGCAGTTTCTATGAAGAATGTTGCCCGACCATGTTGTAGGTTTACAGTAGGAAACGATGAAGACCACATAGAAGAAGACGCAACAAAACCATTTAATGACAAGTATCTTTGGCTAAGAAAGAATATGTTAAATGGTGTGAAGACTAAAGAATGTTCTTTATGTTACGCAGAAGGCAATGAGTCGATGCGATGGGCTGCCAACAACGTACACTTCAAGTTAGAAAATGTAACTCTAACTGAAGACTTTGATAGATTACGTTCAATAGAGTTGAGTTTAGATAATCTTTGTAACCTGCAATGTAAAATGTGTGACTCTTTATTCTCAAGTCAGTTATACTATAGAGATGACTTTCTTTTAAACGAAAAAGGTATGAGAGGCAGACAGCCAACTAAAATACCAAAGAAAAGAATTGAGTATCTAAAAGAATTAAACGTAGATTGGCAACATCTGGAGAAGATTAAGATACTAGGTGGAGAACCTTTCTTCTCACCAAACTTTCCAAAACTTATTGATTGGTTGATTGAGAAATGTAAAGTAGAAAATGTTTTACTAGAAATAATCACAAACACAACAAAGAGATTAGATGATGTAATGGTTGAGAAACTTAATCGTTTCAGAAAAATCATACTGACAGGTTCAATAGATGGTTGTAATGCTTACAATGAATATCAACGATGGGGTTCGCCAGGTTGGGAAGAATCAATAGAAATCTATGAAGAATATCTATCACAATTAAAGAACATAGAAAGAGGTCACATACATTCTACCTACAGCACGTTAAACTTAAATGGCTTTGCAGATGATATGGACTATTTTGCTAAGAATCATCCTACGTGGTCATGTTCGTTTAAGATGGTAGAGACAGGAGAATATTGTCCACACTTTGGACCAGATTGGTATGAACAATGGATATTAGATGAGTGGGATAGTAAAGAACGTGAACCAGCCGCTCAAGTAAGAATTGATAGAGCAAAGAAGATATTAGAAAGAAATAGAAAACCCACAGAAGAAAAAGAATATGCGTGGTATCTATTTTTGAAGAAAACTCATCTATTAGATACAGAATATTATGATTCTAATATAGGAGATTATAATCCTGATTTAGTACAAGCATTGAAAGAAAAAGATATTCTTTATAAATTATGTACTGAATTAGAGGGATATGCCGAAGTAGATAAGATGATGAAAGAACCAGGTTTCTCACTTAAATATATACAACAGAGACACGAAGCAGGAGAACTCCGATGAAATGTAAGTACGCATGGTCGCATTTAGATTTGAAGTCTGGTGGATTTGCTCCTTGTTTCAGATTCAAAAGAAATGATTTTGTAGAATCTGATATAGATAAACTGCCATCACAAGTGATTAACAACGCCGACTTTGTTAAAGTTAGACAGCAGTTGCGTAACGATGAGTGGCCTGCTGGATGTATTGATTGCCAGATACAAGAGGAGTCAGGACTATCTTCATACAGAACTAGGTCACTAGAGAATACAATACATACTGACCCAGATTATGAGTCAGATACTATTCATATAAAAGACTTGCAGTTAAAGATGACACGAGCATGTAACTATAAATGTAGGCATTGTGACACGTCATCGAACTCTAGGTTTGAACAGACTGGCAAAGATAATCCTACAATAGAATTAAAGTTAAAGAAAGATTTTAACTTCAGTCACATATCACCACCTACAAATAAAATAGATATTCCAGATGACAGAGTGATGGATGATTTGTTTGATAATGTATTGCCAACTGTAGAGAATATTGAGTTCTCTGGCGGTGAACCATTCTATACTAGAGATATGTATAAGACATTACAACGAATGATTGATGACCCAAGAATTGATACAAAAAAGATATCTCTTGTTTACAATAGTAATATGAGTATACTTGAGTACAAAGGGTGGACAGTTAAAACATTGTGGCCACACTTCAAAAGAGTTAGTGTAACTGTATCATTAGACGGCACAGGAGACTTATTTAACTACTTTAGGACAGATGGCGACTATCAGACTGTGCTGAAGAACATTGTTGAAGTTGCACCACTAGTTCATAACTTCTTATTTGTTTGTACTACATCGGCATACCATGCGTTCTATATGAATGAAATATATAACGACTTCTTAGACATTAAGAAGTTGATACCTACAAAAAAAGTAAATATAAGAACTACATTTGTGCATTGGCCACAGGCTATGGACATTGTTAACTTGGAAGAAGATGTGAAAGATAAGATACTAGAAGAATTAGTTGTAAATGATTTTACAGCAGAGTTTGCCAAAAGATTAAAAGGCAATAGAACATTAGAAGAGCCAAAGTTTAAAGAACTGGTTCGATTACAAGATGAATTATATGATGTGTCATGTAAGACATTAGCACCTAAAGTATGGGATTATATAAATGAATAGAAGGAATATGGAAATAACGATAGAGGTTACCTCTAACTGTCAAGCAAAGTGTCCTGGTTGTATCAGACATAAAGTATTTAATCCTGATACAGACGAAGTTTCAGCACCACCAAAGAACTGGAACTTGCCAGTAGATATTCATCATCAACTTATTGATTCGATAAAAGATGAAGTTAAGTATCTAACTTACGATGGAAGTTTTGGTGATAGTCCCTTTCATCCTGACTTCTTAGAACTGGTAGAGTATGCGGCCAAAACAACAAAAGGCGATATTCCGACTGATGACTATGTTGGTGATGGAAATGGTAACTTACATGCTAATTTTAATGGATTACATGATATGACTATTTCAACAAATGGTTCATACAAGTCACCAGCCTTTTGGAAGAAACTAGGTGAAATACTACACGAACATCTACCAGGAAGACATCACGTAATGTTTGACTTAGATGGAACAGATAATGAAACACAAAATATGTACAGAATTGGCACTGACTTTGATAAGATAATTAAAAATGCAGAAGCATTTATCAGTGGCGGTGGTTGTGCAGTATGGAAAATGATTCCATTCGATTTCAATGAAGAACTTGTGGAAACAGCAAAGATGCTGGCGGCAGAACATGGATTTGACAAATTTCAAAGAAATAGAATTCAACGTGTAGAACAAAAGGCAGTTAAGATTGCTTTGAGTGAGAAGTTGAATGAACTTGATAAGATGAAAGAAGAAGACGAAGACTTGATGAATATCAGTGATGATTTAGTTGAAAAGAATCTGAAGAAAGCAAGAAGTGTTATCAAAGATATAAAAGTTGATACTAAACTTAGTGCCGAAGCGAACCTAGAGATAGCAAGAGAACAAACAGGTATCACTTGTCTATGGGGTACGAATAATAGATACCAGATTTCACATGATGGTTCTGTATGGAGATGTTGTTGGATGAACTCTAACTATCAATACAAGACACAATATGATGCTGGTGGTAGAGAAAATTGGTTAAGATTCACTAAAAAGTACAATGAGGGCTGGAATAACTTGCATTCTCATTCATTCCGTGATATAATAAGCCATGACTTCTTTACAAAAGATTTAGAGGAAAGTTTCTCTAATGGTTATGACGATGAAAACAATCCAAAACTAAAGGTATGCACAACGAGGTGCTCCAACTTAAATGTAAAACTAACAAAACGAGGAATATATTAAATGATTATTGAAGACAGAGCCATTGTTTACAGACGGGGAAACAATGCGGAAGAAGCACATCCCGAAGAGTACAAAATCACATTACCTTTCGAATCGAAAGATTGGGGTTTTCATAAGAATATTGGTATTGGAATGTCAGGTGGCATGGATTCATCAATATTGTTGTGGTTATTAGCACACCATATTAATGAGAATGACCTAGATATTACAATCTATGTATGGTCTTGTTGCCACGAAGAAAAGCCATGGCAACATATCTATGCCGCAAAAGCACGTGAGTTTGTAATGAATGCTTTCCCTAATGTAAAGTTTGGTGAGCATATGGTTAGAATGACTACAGCAAAAGATTACATTGATAATGGAACTAGATTGTCATGGGACATGGTTGCCAAGCATAACATTACTGCATTATTTAATGGTGTAACTGTTAACCCACCTGAAGAAATTGGCGCACCACTCTGGAGAAAGAGATGGAAGCGTAGAGCAGAACGTAGAGATTGGGACAATCGCCAATGGTGGATTGATGAAAGAAGTGAATGCAGATGCGATTACCATACTGAATATCTACCGTTCATTCATTCAGACAAAAGAATTGTACTAGCATTCTATAAGAAGTATGGACTACTTGCTTCTCTTGGTGCATTGACTAGGTCTTGTGAAGGTTGGATTGAAGAGACAGAGAACTTTACAAAAGAATGTAAAGGGTGTTGGTGGTGTATTGAAAAAGAATGGGCAACCGCAGAGATATTCAACTATTCAGCAGAAAAATCATTAGCCACTTGGCCAGAACTGGACATTGATTGATAAATGTTGTGGGCAACCGAAGGCAATATAGGACGTTTACAGTTAGAAATAACAAACTATTGTAATGCCTTTTGTCCACAGTGTGAACGAAGTTATCTTGTTAAACTTCAGAATGAAAAGACTGAAGAACGAGATACGTTTACTTTAGATTACGATGTTGAACTGAATAATACCTATCTATCAGTAGCAGATATAAAGAAGACATTTCTGCCTGATAGATGGTCACACTTAGACGAAGTAGTCTTGTGTGGCAACTTAGATGAACCAGTAATAAATCCAGATGTAATAGAAATCATAAAGTATTTCTATCACCTGGACAATAAAGAAAAAGACATTTGGGTTCACGTGAATGGTGGGTCAAGAAATGAAAGTTTCTGGAGTGAGTTAGGAGAATTATCTAAAGAATTAAACAACCGTTTAGTAGTTGTATTCGGAATAGACGGAGATGAAGAAACCAATCATCTTTATAGAAAGAATGTTGATTGGAATACTTTACAAAAGAACTGGAGAGCATATATCTCTTCAGGTGGCAAAGCGATGTGGCAGTTTATTGTATTCAAATGGAATCAGCATCAGATAAGTGACATTAAGAAACTATCTGAAGATGAGAACTTTGATAGATTTGTGGTGATTAAGTCTTTTAGAAACACAGACCCTGCAAATGAAATAGATGAGATTGTATTACCAGAAGGTTATGTAGGAATCGAGGGCTTAGTATGACTTGGAACAAAACTTTTGAGATACAACCAAAGTGTAAAGCGGCTGTTGGAAATGGACAAGGAACATTTCATAAAACAATGGGCAATCTTTATATCACATCAAAAGGATATGTACTGCCTTGTTGTTGGTTTGGCATTACAAGAAGAATGACTGGACTTTGGAATGAATCTGGTATAGATAAGAAGTATCATAACATACATCATTATTCTATGGAAGAGATTATAGAAGGTCCAATCTTTGAGTGGATTGAAAACAATATGAGTAAACTAGAAGTTTGTCAATCACACTGTGCTAAAGAGAATAGGGATATTCCATTATGAGTGATGAAGATATACAAGGATTTATTGATTACTTTGGAGAAGATAAGATACCTAATCCAGACCAATACCCTAGGAAAGTTGAATGGTTAATGAAATGGTATATACATATTGTTTTAAAGAATAGGAAGGATGATGAAAAAAAGAACAGCGAATGACTACATACGTGAATTGCAAACATCTAAACCAAAACCAAAATGTTCTATTTGTAACGATGAATATGATGAATCGTGTGGTGGAATTCAAGGACTCTTTGGTGTGATGCCAGTTACATTTTGTGAGTGGTGTTTTAGTAGTATATATGATATGGTAGAACAAGACATTAGAGATAATGTACGTGAAGAAATGGCAGAGGAAGACAGAGAAGATATTAAAACTGTGTTAAATACAGTTGGAATAGATTATGAAATAGTTGAGAAGGCTTATAGAACCAAGCAACGTTTCTTCAATGTTAGATTTGATGAGCCATGTGGGATGAGCCATAAGTAGGAAACAGTAATGCCAGAATGTGCAATATTTAAACATGGTGTAGTAATAGATACCACGTCTACTATAAGACCCTGTTGTGCATGGTTGTCAAAACCCGATGAAGAACTATTATATTTTGATGATGATTGGCAAACAAGACATGCTGAATGGGGTAAGCAAAGTGAGACAGAATGGCTAGATGGATGTGCTGAGTGTAAACTAAGTGAAGAACTAACAGGTAGAAGTTTACGAACAACATACAATGACCAGTTCAAAGGTGAAACTGGTATTAAGCATTGGGATTTAAAGATAAACAATACTTGTAACTTTGCTTGTCGAATGTGTCATCCAGGAAGTAGTAGTAAATGGGCAAATCTCATAAGAGATAATAAAGAATATAATTGGTACGGATACGAAGCAAGACACGAAGAACCAAAGACACGTTGGACAAAAAAAGCATTAGAGTTTAGTCATCTTATGTTAGATGCAAAGATTATAAAGTTTACAGGTGGTGAACCATTTATGATACCACAAGTAAAAAAGATTATACAAAGACTAATAGACGAAGGAGTTTCTTCTAATATTGAAGTACAATTGATAACAAATGGAAGTTATGATATGACAGACTGGAATCATTTGTTTGAGAAGTTTAGAAGAATACAGATAAATGTGAGTATTGAAGCAATAGGCAAACGCTATGAGTATATACGACCAGGTTCAAGTTGGAAACAAACGAGTGAAAACCTTGTGAAGTTCAATAAATTAAAACCAAGTAATTCTTATGTGACAGTATCAGTTTTGCCTATGGTTTTTAATCACAAGCATATGCATGAAATATTAGGTTGGTGCAATGATAATAACATTGATTGTTTCTCATCGACACCAGTTATACGACCTGCGTTTATGTCGCCAGATGCGATGGAAGATAAATTACTAAGAGAACAGTTGATAGAACAAAGTGAAATAATGGACAAAATACACGGAACTAATTGGAGAGACTTCATACATGAGTGATAAAACAGACGAATTATATTGGTCACAATATGACTTCACAGAAATACCATTCGATGACCTCGTTAGTGTAGGACAACGAACCCTTTTATATAGAGATTTATTTTCAGTAAGTTGGTTATTAGGACGTTTCTGCAACTACAAGTGTTCGTACTGTTGGCCGTATGCTAGAAGTGACCGTAAAGACCACAGACCAACTGAACTATGTCTAGCAACGATAGACGAAATAAAAAGGCAAGCAAGACAAAATGGATTTAACTCTTTTCACTTTTCTTTATCTGGTGGTGAACCTACTTTTCATCCTGGCTATTTGGACATCCTCAATCACCTCGCTGGAGATGTGGATAATACTAATTATACTTCTGTTCATATGACAACTAACATGTCACGTAATATGAAGTGGCATGAAACCTATTGCAAAACAGTTGCAAAAATGCACCGAGCAAGTATCACAGCATCATTCCATAGTGAGTATGCGAAAGAAGAAGAGTTTGCTGATAAGTTATTGTACTGTATGGAACATGATGTACACGTAACAATCAACATGGTTCTTGTTCCTGAATGGTTTGACCGAGACTGGGAAAGAGCATTATACTTTCACAATCGTGGTATAAATGTTACATTAAAACCTCAGAGTGACCCAACTGCATCTTTCGTAGTATCTGGTTACACAGACGAACAATTAAAAACAATGCGTAAAGGCATGCCACAAAGAGACTTCACATCTAAACTACAAGAAGAAACTGGCATAAAAGTAGTAAGACCAAAACCTAAATCAGGTAGTATGTGGAGAATGGATGCGATAAATGGTGATGACAAATCAGTGCCACACCAAATGCAAGTAGAATTCCAAGACAGTAAAGGAAAGAAATGGTACATGGACCAAGCAGAACGTTTCAATGCTTTTAACTTTAATAAGTTTAAGGGCTGGGAATGTACAAGTGGGTTTAAAGGTATCATTATTAGAGAACCAGATGGCAGTATAAAACGTTCATACAGTTGTGCGGACGAACCATTAGGGTATGTAGAGAGTGGCTTTAAACTATTTGATAAACCAAGAGTTTGTATTAGTGAAAGTTGTGTAAGTAGTGCAGACAGTAAGATACCAAAACGTAAACCTGGAGCAATGGTACCCATATATCCAGGTGATAAATCATTTAAAAAGGAGAAGTAACATGTTAAAACTACCTTCATTGACAGAACTATTCTTTGGAAAAGGAGTAGACCCTGCAACATACAGAGGTGAAAATAAAGCACCAGCATATCTATCTGGTAAAGGAAAGAAACTAAATAAGAGTACAGAGAAAGCAATTACTAAGAAGCCTATTAAGGAGGTGCAACCAAAGGCTACTAAGAAGGCAAAGACTGTAAAGAAAAAATTAACAACTAAAAAATAGTATATGGCAGATGAATTAGAGAAGACAGTCAAAGAACTGTTAGAGGAAATTGGGCGATTAACTGAACGAGTAGAAGCATTGGAAAAGATGGTTAAATTCCATGATGCTATTCGTAGGAGATAAAATGGAAAATATTAAAGGAATTATTGTTCTAGTAATGGCAATAAGTTTGATGGGTATTCTAGGACTTATTGTTGTAGATGAGTTTATGATGGCTAGAGAAAATGGCGGTGAGTTAGACTCGAATATTATAGAACTACTCCAGATGAGTATCACTGGTATAATTGGTATTGTTGCTGGTTATGTAGGTGCGAAAAGTGGTTCGTGTAACTGTAAAAAATAGAAGGAAACTATGCGAGAAAAAATAAGAATGCAATCAACAGAGTCAGCACATTTTTATACACGACATAAAAATAAAAGACTACATCCAGAAAAGATGACGTTGAATATGTATGACCCGTATATACGAAAGCATTGTAAATATACAGAACAGAAGATTAAGAAGTGACTATTAAATTATTCATTATGAAAGGAAAGACAAATGAATATAAGACCAATAGATGATTTAAATAATCTGTTTGCAATAAAAGATGCAGTATCAGAAGAATTAATACATGAACTTTCACAATTAAATCTAATGGATATGCCATGGGAACCTCAAAAAACCCAGGAACAAAAGAATAGAAGATGTATTATAGTTGAACCCCATAGTGTTTTTGAACGTATAGAAAAACATATTAATTCTAAAAAAAGTATTTTAGAAGAAGTACTACAAATGAAAATAGAATCAATATGGCCGGCGTTTTGGTTAGACTTAGAGGGATTTTCCATAACAAGACATATCGATAATTCAAAAGTTGATAAGGTTATGCAACTCTATCTAACAAATAATGATAGTTCTCCGACTATATTTTTTGATGTAGATGAAAGTGAAATATACGAAAAAGACACACTTCAAAAATACTACTACAAAGATGGTGAGGGCCCAATACCAAAAGTTAGACATCAATTTGATTGTATTCAAAACACAGGATATATGATGATTAATAACAAAACACAATTACATGGAAACCCAGATATGTGTATAGGTCCTGACGAACAACGATTGAGTATGTACTGTCATATTATTGAGAATATATGGTGTTAGCGAACTCATACACAATGTACTTATTAGAAAGAGGAAAGTATCCAGCATCGACACTTTCACCTGAAGGTTCAGTACATAGTTTTTGTCCAAATCAGGTCAGAAAAGTATTAGACAGTTTGCATATGAAGAACAAAGGTTCATCTGATGAACTAGATGACTATCATGCTAACTGGTTAAATTGGACATATAGATTTTCTGGTGTAGATAAGTTTAGTGAATGGGCATTTTGTAATGGAATCCATGATGCCATAGTTAATCAAGTTGCATACAAATCTAAAACAGTTAACAAGTTTTATTACTTCAATGATGACTATATGTTTTATACTGCTTTATTGTCTCCATATACGGCGGAGTGTATCCACCATACGGACCTAGAGACGATAGAAGAAAACAGTTACATAATCATTAGTCAACCTAATCATACAGGAAGTATTTCAACGTGGTTTCCTGAACTAATAAAGCAATGCGAGAGAACAAATAGTAAGATATTCTTGGACTGTGCATTCTATGGAACGTCTTTAGAAACTATGAATGTTGAGAATCCCGTTATAGATTGTGTAGCATTCAGTCTTAGTAAGTCTTTTCTGTTGGGTGGAATAAGAGCAGGAATATTGTTTGGTAATGATATAGCACCAAGTTTAACTATTCCTATAAGTAAACTAATGAACTATAACTATTATAATATCAATGCAGTAACTGTGGCAAACGCAATCTTACCAAAGTTTGGACCATTATATGTAACTGCACCAGCAAAGATGATACAAGAAGAATATGTTAACGACCATCCAGGATATACTGCATTAGAAATATGGATGTGGGTCCATGATGAAAAGGGAAACAAAATTTGTATAACAGATGAAATACAGAATGCTATACAATTAGAATTGGATAAGGAATAATGACATGAGTAATGTTACTGAATTAGAATTAAATATCGACTATGATAAACTTAGAAAAGAATTCAATGATATGAATATTGAGAAATTTTTGATTAAGAATAATGGTCAGATGATGCTTCAAACTATGTCAGGTACGCCAGAAGAAGAACAAAGACTAAAAGGTACTCTTAGTTTATATGTAGATTATGACTACCATGATGCCTCTGACCCTAATTCAAAACCTAAAGTACGTGATGTAATATTACAAGAAGAAGATTTTTCAGAAGTTTGTGATTACTTAAAAGGCACATACACTGAAGAAGTAATCAATACTATTTTTAAAGAGTATGGAGCAGTTCGTGGTAGATATATGATGATGAACTGGAAATCATGCTTAACATATCACTATGATGAAACACCTAGAATTCATTTACCATTGATAACGAATGATGGATGTTTTATGATAATAGATGATAAGACTGAAAAGTTACATGAGAGTACTACCTACATGGTAGACACAACTAAGAGACATACTGCCTTAAATGCAGGTGAGCATCTTAGATTTCACATGGTATTTTGTCTACCGCCCAAAGACGGTAGTACAAAGAAATCATATCATACCTGGAATAGGCATAATACTGTTTGATTTAGAATAAGTGTACAGTAGTTGTATCTTCTGATGCAGGCATTGTGTGTTCCATTGCCAACATAGCAAAATAATCGTCACTCTCACTACACTCATCAAGTTGAGCCTCATCTGCGAATGCTATTGTTATTTTGACTTTAGAATCGCCATCAACTAATGCAGTCATATATACTGCTTCATCATCAATGTCAACGCCCTTGTCAGCCAAGAATGTTCTGAAGTGGTCTCTGTAACTATCATAGTCATTTTCACTATAAAATGCATCCACTGAATCATATGCTTTATCAGTATGTGGTGTGATTATTACGCTCTCTTTTATCATATTATTACTCCTAAGTATCGATAAAGTTATATTAGTTATTACTACTCTTATTTATCATATTTTGAAAGTTAGAACGGTATATCATCATCCCAATCGAACTCTTCTTGTGGATTGTATGGTTCTTGTCTTAAATATGTTTCGAATGTTATATCTGGTGTATTTTGATTACCTTGTGCGTACATCTGATTTAACAATACAAAGTCTTTCGTGTAGAAATCCAGGTCCACCACTGTATCTGTGTAGTACAAGTCGTGTACTCTAGTAAGAAACAAAGCATCGCAATAATGTATGGCTTCGTCATAGAGAGTTTTACCACCAATCACAAATATATCTTGTTCTGGATATGAATAATCTAATGCTTTGAGTATTACTTCTATTGAATCTATCTTTGGATTACGTACTGCAAAACAACCAGGAAAGTCATCTTTGCTATGAGTTGAACTGATTACATAGTTATGTCTGTGCTTTAATGGTGCATGAATACCTAGACTTTTCCAAGTGGTAGACCCCATAACTATTACATTTTCTTCAGTTAGTTGTCTAAACCAGTTTAAGTCTTCTTTGATTTTTGGCCATGGTAGTCCGTTTTTAAATCCAATACCGCCAATCTCATCGGCAGCCAATATCATATTAATCATTGTCTGTCAATGTGTCCTTGTTCTCATCTTCAATTTCACCATCAATTGTTCCAGTATCTATGTCATCATCATCAAAGTGATTATCAAAGATTGTTTTTACATTAACGGCTACATCATGTTTAATCTTTTCTACGTCAATCTTTACTTGGACATCAGCAATTTTATCAAATCGATGTACAAGACTTTCCCAGTTTAAATCATCAGCAAGTGGCAGAGGATGTAAAAGTTCATCACCTGACATTTCAATCTCTTGTCCACTTGCTAATGTTACTAGTATACTTTCTACATATTCCGTTGGAATACTCATTGGAAATATTTCATCCATTAACTTATCAAAGTCTGGGTCGTCCATCATTTTGATGCCTCTCTAAGTTTTAAGTATACTTATTCTGTTGCCGCCGCTTTTGCTCTTGCCGCCATTGCTTTCGCAGTAGTTCCTGCTGGTCTACCTCTGCCTTTTTTGGCAGGTTTCTCAGCCTTCTCGGTTAGAGACGGGTCAAATCTCACTGCTTCAGAACGTTTCTTTTCTGCTTCTTTTTCTAAAAGCATTGCTTGAATTAGTAAGTTCTGTGCAATCTTTTTGTTATCACCAGCCGCATCAGTGTCAATCTGTTCTTGTACATTTTCAGTAAAAGATTGACCTCTTTCTTCTTGTACACCAACTTCATCTGCACCAGAAATTTTTGACATTTCTGATAACAACTGAGGTAAAGGTATAACTGTTGCTGAGTTAGGTGTCATAACAATTTGGTCAGCCGCTACTTTTCCTAGATAACCTTCTTTGTGTAAAGTATCTAACATGCCTTGTCCATTTGGAAATACTTTGCGAGTTAGAACTTCATACAATTCTTTTGAAGATTGACCTTCTTTAGATTCAATAGCGTCCATAAAAGATTGATGATATTTGTCTGGCAAAGAATCACTGTAAACGACTAACGCACTCTCTGGTTCGTTAGGTAGTTGCATAAAGACGACACTCAAACGAGTACCAGTCCCTTTATGCTTGCCTACATGTTTAATAAACGATGCCATTATGCACCGCCTTCAGTCACATCTGCATTTTCTCCACCTTGCTCAGCCGCGGCCGCTTCTTGTGCCGCTTGAACGTGGTCTACAAATTCTTTGACTTTATTTGCCACTGCACCGACTGACGATAGTTCGTTAGCCTGAAATGCGCCACGCTTAGATGCTAAGTCAATAATGTTGTAAATATTGACCAAATCATTTACCGTAACACTTGGTGATGTTGCTTCAGGTGCCGCTGTTGTTTCTTGTTCTGACATAAATTGCTCCTTATTGTCATTGTTTAATTGATATTATATATAATATGAATTAATTTACTCAATTCACTATTCTATTCTACATGGTTTACACCACGAAGTCAAGTATTTTTTGTATATTTTTGAATTATTTGTTATCCTATGTTAACATTTTTTTGATACCATGACCAATAATCGTCTGGATTAAATTGAATAGTTCCATCTGGTAAGTTGAGAAATGATTGTAACCTTGGTAAAATAACATTATAATCAAATAACAAATTTCTAGGATGTATAATAAACTTATTATTAATCGTATCTATGTAATTATTTATCTGCGTATAAAACGCATCACTTCCATTTAACGAATGCCACATATTTTTATGTTCGTTTTCTAAGAACGAAGTCTTAGAATGATTGGAAATATCTGCTAGTTGTCTTGTGAGACAATCGAAAGGTTTACTTAGTAAGATTATGTTATAAGTACATTTAGGTCCACCCTTAGTCCATGACCCAGAAAAATACGGAACATTTATAATATTGCCCATACATTCCTGCATACCATATTCAAAATCGTATATACATACCTCTGTGTCGTGTACTTCACTCATTTCTTATCCATCTGATACGTTTCTTAGATTTTGTAGTGCATATATCAGACCCACATGGACACCAATCCCATTTACAGGTGATACTTTTAGTTGGAAATTTAATAGCCTCGGGCCTTGTAATATGACCAAAATTGCGTCTAACTTGACCACAGTAACTTCCACTGATAAACCAACCGTCATCAGTAATATTTATTTTCTCAATACCTATATTACAATCCCAACCCTTCCAATGATTTCTTCTTTCATGTGCTAAATCATTTGCATCTGCTAACACTCTTTTTCCTGTAGTAGTGTTTGTCCAATACATAATAGAAGGAGTTAATTTGACATCTCCTGAAACGTCTGGTACTCTTCCTGGTAAATCTATACTTGCGAGATGATTCATTCTGTTTTTAACACGCTCTTCGTATACAAAGGTTTCACCCGTTCCTAATTTCTTTTGTAAAGGCTTCATTGATACTCTGCCTCCACAACGTAGATTTTCTAAGAAATATTCGGCTGCTTCAAAACATAATTCTTCTAGTTTTGGATAAAAACATATCATCAAAGAAATATCATATACACCCGCATCATATAAAGCATTTACAACTTTAGTCATATGTTTATAATCTGCTTGTTCGGGATGATAACTAAATAGAACTTCAGACATCAGGTGTGCATTCTTTTCCCACCATCTTACAGTACGAGAACCATTTGTTTGTATACTGACCGTGTTATTTAATGAACCAGCGTTGTTTATTATCTCTAATGCTTTATCAAAATCTTTCCATACTGTTACTTCACCACCCAATAAATTCCATTTAACTATTTTGTTATGGTAATTATAATAATTGGTTACAGCAGTAACACAGTTTTTAAAAACTTCGAGGTCTGGCCATGGCGCACTACCATCATAATTATCTGGACTACAATATGTACATGTATAATCACAAGTATTTCCTAGTACCCAGTCAACTAGAATAGTGTTATTAGCACCGCCTTTTTCAAATAAGTCAAACTCTTCCAAGTAGTCCATGTTCTTTTCGGACATTGTTTTTAGATTAGAAATTTCTTCTAGTTGAATAGATTTCTTTTTCATTAGAACTTCCTTAAATGTAGACCATATTGACCTCTTCTGTAGTATTTAGGTATTTTAGCCATATTTCGTGGTCAACTTGTTTCAAACTGACACCACTTACCAGTTCATAGAAGTCTGGTTGTTTAGGTTCTCTATAAGGTTTTATGTGAGTGTGACTACCTTTTTGATTATTGCATTTTTTACACGCAGTCACAGTATTAGTCCATGTTAATTTACCGCCAAGAGATTTTGGAAGAACATGGTCGAGTGTTAATTCTTTATAACTAAACATTTGTTTACAGTATTGGCAAATATAATTATCTCTTAGATAAACATTGCTTCGACTGAATGAAGTATTAGTTCGTTGTCTAACAAAATCTCTGGTCATTATAACACTCGGCACAGTCATTGTAAGTGTAGGACTATGTACCTGCCAGTCCTCGTGCCATTCCAGGACGTTAATACGGTCAAGCCAAACGAGTTTTACACTCTCTTGCCAAGTTAGTGTTGAAAGGGGTGCGACACTTAAAGGATTGCCGTCTGCATTTAGAAGGAGGGTATCTCTCATAAGAAATATTTATCAAAAAACCCACCGTAGTAGGTGGGCTTGATAATCGTAATTTTTTGGTATGTTTATTGAAGTTTTGCTAGTTCAAAATCATCTTCATAGATTTCTGATACATCAATATCATTAAGAGTATTATGGAATCTATATCCACGTGACTTAAGAATTTCCTTACATAAAGTCCATTCATATACTTTGTAGTCAATACAAATATTATAGTCTATAGGTTCATCAATATTTTTATATGTCATACCAGAAGGTGCAAACCACCAACCATCTTCGGTATAACCAGATGAATAAAGGTCAAACTCTGGACCAAATTCTGATTCAGCAAGTGCTGAACTGGTTGTTAAGATTAAACTGATTAAGATTATAAATTTTTTCATAGTTCTCCTGTTGGTTGTGGTTCACCACAATGTTTACATTTGATTGCTTCTATATGTATTTCTTCTATACAAGCCTGACATACCTTTTTTGGATAGTCTTTTTCTGTTGCCCACATATAAAGCATCCAAGGCAGGATTACTAAAGTTAAGCCAGTAAAGCCAAAGAGTGTGAATACAATAATAAGGAATAGTATTGTTAACAATGTTCCAACCCATACATTCATATCATCCCTCGCTATAGTATGCATGTTCACCGAAAGGTGGGACAATGCTTTCAGAACCGTGAATGATAAACAAACTATCACAATAACTTTCGTCACCCCAACTATCCCAAGGTAAGCCATCAGTAAACATAATAAACTTATCAGGCTCAATATCATTATCTTTCATAAACTGATAGTTGATATCAAAGTCAGTACCACCGCCACCGATAATCTCGTACTCTTTAAGTTCATCGGCATTGTACGGGTCAAACTCTTTATAACCCTCGCCATTTACTTCGGTATCAAAAGTCCAAACACGAATTTTGAAGTCTTGGAACTGTTGCATAATGCCAGACATTTCACCAAGAAACTCTTCAATCATAGTAGATGAAATAGAACCAGAAACATCAAGTGCGATTGCAACATCAATCTTTTCTTCATTTTTTGAACCAGGAAGATAAACACCCATTGATTGTGATTTACGAGATTGTCTCATAAATGTGAAATCACTTTTCAAAAGACTTTGAATTGAAATGTTAAGAAGTTCACGCCAATCCATTTTAGGATTAGTCATGCCATTTATAATTCTTTTAACATCACCAGGAAGAGTACCGGCATCAGTTGATTGTGCCGCTTGTATTACAGCCTGTTTCATCTGGTCTTTAATCGCTTGGGCTTCTTGCTTAGAAACTTTGATAGGAGCACCACGACCAGTTGGGTCATTCTTGCCGTCACCGTTACCGTCACCAAACATGTGCTGGTCTAATGTTTCTTTATCATCACCCTCGCCAGTTTCTTTAAGGTGTTCATAAATCTCTTCGGTGTAACTCCTGTAATACTTTCGGTCATGTAATGCCATCTTTGGCATAACACCAACACGTGATTCGACTAGGGCTTGATTGACTTTATAGTCAGCCGCAATATTCCAAAGTTTCATGTCACGTGAATTTTCTTCCATGTCCATCAAACGACCATACTCACCACAGTGTTCATATACACAGTGAAGAACTTCGTGACCAACAACGAAATCAATTTCTTCTGATGTCATAGTTCGGAAGAAATCACAGTTGTAATAAAAATGTCTGCCGTCAGTAGCGGCTGTAGGACACCATTCTGCCTCGACTAATTTCAATCGAGTAGCAAGTGTACCGAAAAATGGGTGACGAATAAGAAGGCGAACACGACTACTCACAATCATTTCTTTGACTTTTTCGTCAGTATAATCAAATACTACAGGTTCTGGTAGAGTATCATCTACTTCAATACCATTAGCGGCTAGAACATCATCTAATGCACTATCTAATTCGCTTTCTGTGGCTACTTGTTTTTGTGGTTGACCCATATCTTATTCCTCTTATCTTTAACTATACTTATAGTATACACCAAAACGAGTATTTGTCAAGTTTTGATGCATACTTAGTCCCACTGTGGACGCTCGTAATATCTAGTTACCACATCATTAGCATCTATCCATAATGAACTACCAGCAACTTTATGCATGGAGTCTACTAACTGTTTCATTTCAGCCATAAACAACTTAGCAAATGGTTTATCAAATATCTGAATAGTAACAGAGTTATCTATCATATCAGCCAACTTGATGAACTGTGCTTCTGCTGGTGCTTGTGCTAATCGGTCTCTATCTATGCCTTTTCGAACAGCCCTATTGCCATCTTCTGGCTTAGATGTATCAGTTAACCACCGAACTAGTTCAGCAATATCATGCCCAAATAAAGCATTGATATCAGCCAAAGTATGTGGTGTATCTTCTACTACATCGTGTAATAAAGCGGCTGCCTGCTGGTCCAACGACCCACCATGCTTCTCTACTAATCTAGCGACAGCCATTGGATGGACTATATAGTCCTCGCCAGTGTATTTTCGCTTCTGGCCCTTGTGTGCTAGATTGGCAAAATGGAATACTGATTTTATATCTATTTCACTCATAATTTATATCCTTTATATAGCAAGTATTAATTTCATTTCATTAACAATGTCTTTATATACTGCAATCTTTTTCTCAATAGCATACTTCTTCATTTTTACTGATGAAGTGTTACCAGAAAAAGTCTTAAGAAATATTTCTAACTTTTTAATTTCATTTTCATACTGTTCTAACATTGAAGTGACCTCTCTTATTTCTGATTATGTATATAATATAACATGGTTCTGTGGTTTGTCAAGTTTTGGCTCTATAAATCTGCTACATTTAAAATTCTAACGTAATTAACTCTAGTTTCGTTAATCGTGTCTTCTTTCCAAGCAGTACCTAGTGATTTCACTTTACATGAAACCTTAACATTCTTTTTACTGTTTGCTAAATCATCATTAGTAGTAAAGAAACTAACTCTATGGTCGTCAGTAGTAATAGCACTCACCATGTAACCTGAGCCACCAAATGCGGTCTCTGCCAAGTATTTTGACCTAAGTATTTCAATCTCTGTTATTATCTTCTCACCAACTTCACCGAGATGTCCAGTATGAAAACTTCTTTCACGGAGTTCATCATTTTTTACTGCATTATCATAGTAAGTAGGAAGATAAGCCGCAACACCTATTATCTGTGCTAATGAATCACTGTCTGCACCTAAGAATGTAGCAATACTACTTTCAAATTCAGTTAAAGTATCAGCAAGTATCTTAAAAGAAAACTCACCTTCTAAGTATCTCATTATGTCTGATGCTTTTTGTCGGTCTTCGTCAAGTATTAAATGTGGATAACTCACCAAAATTGAAGCAAGAATGTCTTTATTACTGAAAGCAGTCTTCACAAATTCACCTTCAACTATATCAAAAGTCCCACCGGCTTTAACATACTTCGAATTGAATTTATTTGCCACTACGGCTGCCGTAAGAAGTTCATCTTTAGAAAATGAATACGGACTGTCCGATGATTTTATATTATGTATAATCTCAGCACCATTGGTGAAGTCATATTTACCAAAGTAAACAACGACTTTTGATTCTCTTTCAAGGGTGTAACTATGTTTGTTCGATGTGTCTATCATAATATCTACTTCTTTATTAACTTATATAAAGAGTATAACACATTTTGCAATCTTGTCAAGTTTTTGATAACAAAATACATGCATTTGTCCCACCAAATCCAAAACTATTACACAGTACTGAATTAACTTTATGTGATATGGTAGTTGGTGTATATTTTATATTATAACCATCTTCTAGTTCATTTATGTTTAAAGATGGAGTAATAATGTCATTTTCTAGTGAAAGTACGCTTAAAGCAGTCTCTATGGCACCGGCAGCCCCCATTAAGTGACCAATTTGCGACTTATTTGCTGTTACCCATACATCTTCTAGTCCTAATCTATTGATTGCATCCACCTCAATATAATCGCCCTTAGGGGTAGATGTTGCATGTGCATTGATTAAGTCTGGTGTGCGATAAAACAGTGCATCTTTCATACATTTTTCTATCATAGTCCCATCTGGATGCGGAGCAACAGCCTGGAATGCATCGTTATTCATTGCATATCCAGATATCTCTGCTATTGTATCTTTTGTCTTAGTTTTTGATAATAAAAATAATGCACCACCCTCACTGAGAACTAGTCCGTCTCTATCTTTATCCCATGGACGACTTGCTATTTCAGGAGTTTCATTGTACTTTGTTGACAATGCTCTTAGTTTACCGAACTGTTTATATGCATCCTTATAAATCGAATCATCAAATGCACCAGCAATTATGTTATCGGCTTGTCCTGTTTCAATCATCATACAACCCATAATGATACTGTACAGTCCTGTAGAACACGCACTAGACAACATTGTACTTGGTCCTGTAAAACCATATTTAATATTGATATTGTTTGATATAAGATTTGGGGTGAATGTATAAGTGTTGACATTCTTATTTTCACTTGCTCGTAGAGGTTCGTTATACATACTAAGGGCAGTTGATACAAGAACACCAGTTCTGTCTTTTTCTAAATCTTGTTTGTGTAATAATTTATCTGCTGATGATAATGCCCATTGCATATACGATGGCATTTTATCTTGTTCTCTTTCAGTTATGATAGGATGGTTTTCAGCATTAAACTTAACCTCACCTGAAACCTTAGACCTGATGCTCTTATCATGTGAAAATTTAGTAAGAGGACCGTAACAAACTTCATCATTTGTTATTGCCTTCCATGTGTCTTCTAGGTCACCAAAAGGAGTTAGACCACTAATTGCGTTAATATATACTGTCATTTGTATTTTATCTTTTCCATTGTCGCAAAGTCTCTTACATTAAATCTCCAAATATCTTGTAGTGTATTGTAACTTGGAAAGTCTTTATGTATTCTAGTTGCTTTGTCACCTATCTTAAAAAACTTGTCAGCATATTCGTGGACTTTAAACATTGTGCCACTTCTATCTGTGTCGTTTTTTGGTGAGTTGGTAGTTCCTATAATATCTGTAGCACCCATTTCTAAACACCAATCTATTTGAACTGGCATAAAAACTCCAAATGCAAAGTTGTGTTGCATCTTTCTAGCCGACACAGAAGGCGATGCCATTCCATTATATGCCTTCATTGTAGCCATTCTACTTAATATAATAAAACAGTTAGAATGTAAGTGTGGAAAATAATGGGCACCACTCATGCTGATAATCTTATCTTTATGATAAACAAGCCACCACTTTTCTAAGTTACCCCATTTGCCAAGTTTCAATGCTTTAAAACTTGCGTTATTGGTGTAACCTTCTCGGTCACATCGCTTACAGAAATCTTCTAAATCACTCTGTAGACTTGGGTCATATTCTACAAGATTAAATTCAAAACTATTCTTACCTATAAATGTTTTAACTATCTTCATCTTGTGGTTTTAAACTTTCTTCTAGTACTTCACTATGAGTTCTATCACCGAATAACATTTTCTTATTCCATTCATAGGCGTTTGGTGCATATATTCCATTTCGTTTACTAGATTTTCTTAACCATTCAAATGATTCGTTTGCTTTCTCTAATAAGTCTGGACGAACATGAAGTTCAACATCATCATCAAACTTGTCCATAGAAACGGCTACTTGTGCCCACATATAATCTGGTACACCTGATTCTGGTGTGCATCTAGGATTTCTATACTGCTTCCATATTTCTTCTTTATGATTTTCATCAATGCCTCTTTGGTGTTTTTTAGCCCAGAAAGGTGTGTCAGTTCTGTCACTTAAAGTATAGTGATAGTCTACAAATTTTGTTATGTTATCGAACAGCCAATTCAGGTTACTATTATATGCCTTGATTGATGCTTTGCCAATCACTTCATCATTTTCATCTGCACGTGAAATAATTCGTTCAACCATTTTCATACCAGCCTGTGCTAGTGCTAACACGTTTGCTTCCATAGGTTCAATCATTCCACCAGTCATTCCGATTGATACTACATTGTTATTCCATTGCGTATCGTATTTACCAGCATCCCATTTTATATGTCTAGGTTCTCTTATAAACTCGTGACCTTCCCAATACTTTTTATACTTCTTCATTGCATCTTCTGGAGATATCTCACTAGCATCAAATATATAACCTGAACCCATTCTATTATATAATGAAATGATAAACAACCAACCTTCATCCATTGCATTGCTCATAGTATATGGACGCATTTCTTTTACTGGGTCATTGTATTTTATTGGTGCAAAGATTAAATTGTCCGTAGTAATTTCATTATAAGGTTTCCATTCGACATCCATTTCTTTTGTAAGAACTCTATGAAAGCCTGTGCAATCTAAAAATAAATCACCACTATATTCTTCGCCTGCGTCTGTTACGACAGATGATATGTATCCGTCGGCATCTTTTTTAATCTCAGATATGTGTCCATGTATGTGCTTAACACCCTTTGGTATCGCAACTCTATCTTTAATTAGTTTCGGAAATCTATTTGCATCGATATGATATGTTAGACTTTCCCATGAACCTAACATCAGATTGTCATTCATGTCATAAGGAGACTTACAGTAGTCCATCAAGTAAGTTGCCTCTTGTGTATCTTGTGCAATCTCCCATAAGTTTTTTCTACCATCACGTGCTAATTGAAGCCAATAATCATTCCATTTATCATTAACACCTTCTTTACCTTTAGAGTTGTAAAACAAATCGGTAGTCTTTAATTGATTATAATAACTTGATGCTAAGTGTTCTTCTGGTAAGGCATAAGAAAATCCATAATATGATTCATCAAACTTAGAAGGCCACCAGTGATTAGTAACATGGTCTCTTTTACCTGGAATATTCCAGCCAATAAATTTATTACCAAGTTTGTATATTGAATGTGTATAAGACATCCACTCTCGTTCTTCTAGCCCTATATCACTTAACATAGTTCCTAGGCGAGGTAAGACACTTTCACCAATACCAATAGTTCCTACTTTATCACTTTCAATAAGGGTTATGTCTAGTTCTGGATGTTTTGTTTTTAGCCAAGATGCAGATAGCCAACCGCCTACACCACCGCCGACAACAACTATCTTTTTAACTTTGGTCTTCATTGACTTCTCCGTAGATGCCTTGTATAACATGTCTCTGTATTTTGCCCATCTGATTTCTAGGCAGAGTTTCTTTAGTAACGATTATATCTTTAGGAAGTTCATATGGCATGAGTTTACTTTCTATAGAATTCATCACTAACGATTTATTTATCTGTGGGTCCTGACTACTTATAATTGCTACAATATATTTTTCACCTAAACCTCGTTCTTTAGATATTACACATACTTCATCAACACCGTCTAATACTAATATAGCATTTTCTATACCAATTGGTGATACATTATGACTGTTGATTTTCATTAAATCTTTTCTGCGAGACTTGTAAAATAGTTTATTATACTTGCGTTCAAATACATCACCTGTACACCAAAAACCATCACTGTCTAGTTCTGCATCTGCATTCAGATAGTTGCTCATTAGTAGAGGACTTTTTAACCATAACTGGTCATGTCTATCTAATTTGTATTCATATTGGTCATTGCATTCAAGTTGTAATTTGTGTTCAGTATCTGGTTCAATTAAGAATGTGAATGCTGGAACTTGAGTTTCCGTACACCCATATAAATCTCTGATGGCAGGGACACCTTTACTGAATAGAATGTCTAACATTTCTTCTGGTATAATTGTACTACCAACACTTAGTTCTCTCCAATGAGACATATCTAATTCATTCCATGTCTTTAAATTCTGCATAGCAAGTATCATTGCTGGAACAATTATGCCTATTGTTGGTTTATATTCTTCACATAACTTTACAAATCGTCTAGGATTGAACTGTTCGATTACAACTGTACAACCTTTAATTAGTCCTGGAAGTGCGTATAGATACAAACCTCCTACGGTTGATGGTGGTAATTGAGATAGTATTACATCATTTGAACTCATTTGATACACACTAATACTATTGAAACATGCCATCAAACATCCTGCACTCGTATGTGCAACTGCTTTAGGTTTACCGGTTGTACCACTTGTGAATAATACTGTGTATGTATGGTCGGTTTTCTTAGAATATATCAGTGCTTTGTTATGTGGTTCTAAGGCTAAAGCATCAGCCTCAGTTAGTATAATATGGTCTGGTGAACTTGCTTCTACTATTCCATCTACTACATCTTTTGGCAGATTTGGAAATGTAGGCATGAATGTTACACCGAGAATGTCACATGCTAATACCATTCTAATATAATGATATTCTTTACCACTAGCAAATAATAATCTGTCACCTGGAAGAAATGCAGTAGACATAACGGCAGCCAGTTTTTCTACACTCTCAATAAGTTCAGTGTAGGTATATTTTTTGTCACCACAAATTACTGCGGTTTTATGCCGATGTAATTGTGATTGGTTTTTTATAGTTTCAAATATCATTACACCAGTATACCATAAAAATCAAGGAAAGTCAATAGGGACATACAGTAAAGGAGACTAACATTTCTGTTAGCCTCCCGTCTCCTGTAGTCTAGGATTACCTGATACCCTACGTATCCCGGCAGCCCCCTAGTGGGCTATTCTTTTAGGCGTTATGGGCCTCGATGATAAGTTTACCATGCTTTTTGAAGAAATCTTCAATACAAGGCACTTTACGAGGCTCTAATGGAAGTTTGTAAACTTTAAGAGCAGTACGACCACCTAATACTGTCATTTCAGTATCAAAGTTTTCCATCATAAACTTAAAGAAGTTATTAGCCATGCTATATAACTCATCCATTTTGTCTTTACCATTACGGTCTACAAAGTCTTTCAACTCGTAACATAGTGAAGTTGTCAACGAGAACATCGCTGAAATCTCACGTGCTTCTGATGAAAGAGTTGTAACTGTACCATCTAAGATATCAGAAGGAACAGGCAACTTACTTGACAAGGCTCTGTGAGCCATAAACTTAGTAGCAACACCATCACCAACTGTACCAGCAATCAAGTCATGTAAACGACTTTGTGAAATTTCTTCACCTTCTTGTGGTAACATTTCAGAAACAAAAGTCCAAGAACGAGGAGTAGCAAAGGCACGGCTCGCCTGACGTGGGTCAAAGTTGAATAAGTCCATCTTGTTAGACGTTAAGAAACCAACCACATCGGCACTGATTTTGTTCTCTAATGCCCAAGTCTGCCAATCTTCGAAGTCAACACCCATTTCAAGGTGAACAAAACGGTTAGCAAGTGGTGAAGGCATACGATATGCAACACCTCGGTCACTTTCACGGTTACCAGCCGCAACGATTAACACGTTATCTGGTAGCACATAAGAACCTAAACGACGGTTTAGAATTAACTGATAAGCCGCGGCTTGAACTGATTGTGGTGCTTGGTTCATTTCATCTAAGAAAAGAACAACACTTTCATATTGGTCAGCAAGTTCTTGGCTAGGCAAATCTGAAGGTGTGGCCCATTCCATAGTACCATTCTTCTCATTGAAGTATGGAATACCTCGTAAATCTGTGGGCTCCATAAGAGCGAGACGAAGGTCAATCATAAACCCAGAACGTTCTTGGGTAATGCTATCTACAATTTCTGATTTACCAACACCAGGAGGTCCCCATATGAATACCGGACGCTTTCGGTTCATAGCGTAATTAATCTCGGCACGTACATCACTAGGACGAACTACTCTCACATCTAAATCGTTTGTTGATACTTTCATAACTTAACCTCTCTATTTAATATACTATTATTGTAACACGATTCGGGGATTTGTCAAGTTTTTCACTTATTGACCCAAATATTCTTTTTTAAGAACCTCTAATTTCGAGGCCGCATCATTAAGGATGAAATCATCTGCCATTTTACAGAAAATAGAATCCCATTCATCACGACCGAAGGCAACATCCCATCCACGCAAACACATGTCTGCATCAACAAAATTCCAGTTGATAGAGTTTCCATCTGGCATTTGATTTTCTTGTAGATTTGCTGATTCGTTGAATTGTTTAACAAAGACTTTGAATTTGTACGGATTAGTCATGTTATTGTCCTCTTAATGATTAACTATACTTATAGTATACATCGATTCGAGGATTTGTCAAGTTCTTAATCAGAATAAAAAGTTTTATTTCGTAGCCATAGTTCTATGTCACCATCAATCATTGAGAGTTCAGCCGCGGCAACTTCTTCAAATAGAACTAGTTTAGACCTGTTTAGATAATATGGTGTTTTAAGATACTTATCAAGTGTAAGTATTTGGTTGCCTGTTCCTATTGCATTTTGTCTATGCTTATGTAAGGTAGTTGAATTCAACTTTAGTTCTATGTTATATTTGGTGAAATGTTTAGAAAGAATATCTCTGCCTAGTGGTGACACTCTAAAGCCGGCATCAGAACGGGCGCTGATAAAGATATCACTAATAGTAATTTCTTTTCTGCCTGCTGTTTTTCCAGTTGTGTGTTTGTTAATATAGTTTATTAACTCTCTCTTATTCACTTTTACAACTCTAGTTTGTCACCCTTGGTAAGTATGTATACCTCGAAATCATCACATCTAAACAATTTATTTAATCGTTGTGCTAAGTTGATTGCGTGTCCAGGATTACTGAATGATACTTTCTTGTATTTTGGACCAGGAAAATTAACCAATGAATTTAGGCTACGTAAGTTAATGGCTACCCCCTTATAAAAGACGGAGTAAACAGCGGTTGCTTTAAGTACTTGCTCACTGCGATATGTTTGATTATCTGTATGCTCTAAGATTATCGTTGGTTTAGGTCTAGCCATATGAGTATCCTCGTATTGATTATACTCTTATTTATCTAATTTCCCCTATAACATACGTATATAATGGTTATTTTAGTTATAGAAAAACCAAAAACCGTTACATATATCAGCATCTGGCCATGTTTCTGACCAACCTTCTGGTCTACTTAAATCGTATACACAACCCCATTGTTTATCTACTCGGTCTTCTTTAACTATATTTGTTATTCTTCTTGCGTATTCGTCTATGTTACTCTCATTTATACCTGACGGACTAACACCTATAGACTTTGTATATTCATTGGTCCTAGAAAAGAATGCAAACTGTTGAATGGCTCTAGTACTAGCATAAGTAAAATAATTTTGAAACCCAATAACACTTTCTATGTGGTCTTGTGATGATACGTCTTTCTTCATTTTCACACAAGATGTATTAGGAAAAGTACTTGTTATAAAGCAAACCTTCACTGGTTTCTTCATATCAGCAGTAGCAGTAAGTAGTTTGTAAAAGAAGAATATATTACTATTCTGTTCTACAAAAAGATTATTAAATTCGTTGATGTTAGTTAAAGGTACAAAACCTGACATATGTGGAAGATTAATATTAACAATCATTTCAATTGGGTTATCATCAACTACATGTTCTTTTATGAATTTATCTGGGTCACTGTAATCTACATTATGTCTACCAAATAGAATAGGCTCTTCTACATTGCTTATAATCTTTTTACTTAATTCTGATGTAGTACCAAATACCCATGTTTTTGTATCAATCATTTTTTTACAAATCCCGATTCATGGTGCAAAGGTTCAGTATAGTATTCTTTTACAGTATCAGACTTTAATGTATTATGTATATCAAATCCATTATCAAAGTAATCTTTAATATATCCTGCAAGTTCTCTATTCTGTAATTTTGTCATATGACAACTTCTAATATTATTGTCTTCTGTCCAATCAATATGCCATGGCCTATCTGGTGCGCCCAAGTTACTTATAAATGACAGTTCGAATATATCTAATAATAATAAATTTTCGTGTTTACGAACAACATCATTTCTCATTGCTTTAGCCATCCACTTCCAACTATCAGGATACATTGCCGTTATGTATTCTTGGTATCTTAGGGCTACTCCATCGTAAGATGTGTCATATGAAGAATAAGTATCGACTGAATTACATATTATTGAACCAGGTACATCACGACCATTCCATAACATTTCTTTATTAGTTTTTTTATCTACAAAGTGGAGTCTACGTGGTTCTGTAGCAATGAATATAACTTTTGAGTATATACTTAAGTCTTTCTCACAAAGTAATTGATAACTGTAAGGAATTGATGAACCTGAGATTGAAAAGTTCTGATTTTCTTCGTTATATAAATCAGAAAGATATGTGGGCCATCCTACATTTACATGTGAGCCATGACCTTCATATGCAAAACTATCACCAAATATTCCAATCATTTGACTACCTTCTCAATTTAAGACCAGCATCTTCCATTGATTCTGGTATAGTAAAATATTTATCTGTGTGCCATTTAATCTCATTATGTATATCAATCCCATTATCAAAGTAATCTTTAATAAGAACTGCTAACTCTATATTTTGTTGCGTACTAAAATGACACACTCTTCCTAGTTCGGCAGTCTCTATATATTTAGTATGCCATTCTTCACCTTTTGGTGTTGTAAACCAAGGAGCCATAGGAGTATTTAATCCTAAAGTAGTTATAGTACCTAGTAATTCTACGTCCAATACTAGAGCATTCTTATGCGAGTGTAAAACATCACCTTTTACTGCTCTTTTAACGAAGTTCCATGTGTCAGGATAAAATGCAGTTATGTTTTCTTGGTATTCTAATACACGTTTGTCTGATAAGGTTAAGTCTATATTAAAGTCTTTGTTATGTTGAATCGACCGAGTTACATCACCTTGAAACTGTATTGATTTGTGTTCTGCGTTATTAATAAGAAGTTGTCTAGTTGGATAGGTAACAACAAAGACAACCTTTGAATATTTACTTAAATCTTGCTCACAGAATTTTTGATAACTATATGAAATAGATGTAGATGATTCACTAAAATTCTCTATTTCTTCATCATACAACTTACCTAAAGCAGATGGCCAGCCTCCTAGATATCCACCTATACTAGTATCAATTTCATCACTAAAACTATCACCAAATATACCAATCATTTATCAAAGGTTCCACCATCAAAAACTTTAGTTGTTCCTGAGTCTTTATCTTTTAGTTCTAGTAATAGTAAAGCAATATCATTTTGAATATCTATTGCATCTTTCATTGGCAATACTATCTTGTTATCGCCTCTTAGATTTATACGTTTGATTGTTGCTAGAAAATCTTTTAAACTTTTATAATCCATCTCGTTTGTTCGCCAATAATGTTTCAGTTTGCATTTCTGATTTCGTTTTAAAAGGTCCTATGAAATCACATGTATTTAGTGTTTCTAGTTTACCGCCATAAAACCATCGCCAGTCACTTGGAAATCTTACTCCATAGTATCCAGCGGCATATCTTACTTTGCTTGTCGCACTTTTGGTATAAGTTGGTATTTGTTTGTCTTTTAGTTCAATTGTTTCAGTATTATATACTACATGTTTAGAAGGATAGCCATCGATATCTGCTGGTGAAGTATTCCATCCACCACGAGGTCCTACTTTGTTTTCATCAACAATCTTTACAGTAGTTTCTTTTGCTTCTAGTATCTTTTCACCAAAACGTGAGGTAAGTTCAGACAATGATATATGCTCGTTAGTTGATAGTTCATCGTCTCTCAAATTCAATTCAAAATCATCAGACGAACAGAAACGTATTGTTCCTATTTTAACTCCTGAATTCTCTACAATCCAAAACTTATCTTTAACTATTTCTTTCGTATATATCATTTAAATCTTTTTAGTATCTTCCAAGTTTCTTTCCAATTCTTTACATTGTGACATTCACTGTACGCATATGGACCATATTCAATTGCTTGTGCAATGCCATAATCGTTGCCGCCCCATTGTATGTTGTCACCAAAGAATATCAACTTATCTTGGAATGTAAAATCCTTTAATATTTGTGCTTTGTCTTTACCCATCTCAATAATATCTAATCCTGTTTCACCTGCAACCTGTGATATTAGACCAAACTTACCAGTAAACTTTTTGTTAAATTCATCAGAAATCTTTTGTCTTTCATTAGTTGTAGTATCAAACTTAACATACTTCTTTCGTTGTACTCTGTTAGCATTTCTACCAACAACACTAAAGTTTAATAGTCCTGGTCTTGCTTCAAAATGATTGCCTGTGGCGATATCAAAATCACTACTAATAGATTTCTTTAATAAGAAAGCATACGCATCACGTGGCAGTTCTAAGTTTTTTGAATTCATTACGCATATACCATTTTTATATTTGGTATTGCCAGAAGAATTGTATACACATTCTACCTTTTCAAATACTTCTTCACCAACTTGTTCTTCTGTTTTACTTCTATCACTTCCTGTAACTAAGTAAACATTATTCCACTTGATGAACTCTAAGAACCATAGTCTAAAGTCTTCATCTATTCTATCTCTACTTGGTGTTAGAGTACCATCTACGTCAAATATAAAATGCATTAAGACGGATACGGATTGTTAAGTATTTTAGCAAGTTCGTCAGGTGACTTAGCAAGATTTTGTAAATCATGTATGCCACAGAACTTTAAGAAGTTCATACCAACACCAGCATTAGTCTTAGGAATACTATTCTCTGCAATAGTTTCAATAAACTTTACTTTAAGTTCATGTGGTTGAGCCGTTAAGTCTACCAGTTTAACATTGCGTTCATAGTCTTCACGGACAGTATGTTCTTCACCATTATGGTCAGTCCAGCGTTGTAACATAAAGTTATTCCAGTTGAAACCACCAGCATCTTTATCTGCGAATGCTTCTAACATACCAATCTTGTTCTTGGTACCTTTCTTACGACAGCCAGGATATGCTGAAAAGATATTATCTGATGTATCGCCACGGACACATTTCTCAAACAATGCCCACTTCGGGTCTACTTTCTCTTTAATCTCACCAGTCTTCTTCTCTTTGATAGGGGTCATATTCTTATCATCTTTAAAGAAACCATCTTTAGTAATGATACGATTTTGTACACCATCATACATAGTTACATTGTCAGTGATAAGTTGAAAGTAATCACTATCGCTTGATACGATAATATGATTATCATTTGGATGCGCCTCAATAAACAAAGCAATCATATCGTCTGCTTCTGCTTCTGGATTTCGTAACATAGTTACATTAGTTTTTGTATCTAAAAACTCTACCATGTCTGCATAGGCATCGAACATGATTTGGTCTTCTTCTTGCTCTCTAACACTCTTAGCCATTTGAGCAACTTTTCTATTCTTCTTATATGGCTCATAGAAGTCTTTACGCCAACTGCGACCTTCTAGGCAGAACACGGCATGGTCTGCATTGAATTTGTTATAACATAGTTTTACACTACTAAGCATAATGTGGTATGCCATACCGATTTTCATATCAATATTAGCACCACGCATTGCTACGTGTTTGGCTCTGTGATACATATTAAACGAATCAACTAAGATATAGGTACTCATGTATTCCTCACTACTGTATTAAAGTTACTACTATTATAACACAACTTGTTAAAATGGTCAAGTTTAATAATATTCTGAAGTATCCTTGTCAGTTTTGACTTTACTAATGATTAGTCCATCTTTGCTATCAGACATTACGCTTCTTCTAATGCCTTCTTCGTCTTCTAAATCATTTAGTACAATGTTCTTACATAAATCATTGAACCAATTATCAACGATTTGTTCTTGTTCTAAACCTTCATAGCCATTCTGTGCAAGATATTCTACGAATTGGTCGTTGAAATCTAACTCAAAGAAACCTTGTCCTGGTTTATCTTTGTCTAATTCCATACCAATAACTCGAACATACTGTTCACCTTTATGTGTAGCCATGTTCTTGTCGTAAGTATGTTGGTCTGTATGACCATACTTGAAATTGATTTCTTCTAGTGCAATTGCTTGTTCTTTTTCATCGGTGATGCGCCTAGCAATCGCTCGTTCTTTTTCTTCTGGCGTGCCAAACCATGAATTTGGATTAAGTGTCTTTGCCATAATATTTCTCCTTTTCAATTGTTACCATCCAATCTTTTCCCATGGTACATCTTTGTTGCCAAAGTGTCCGTAGATACAGTTTTCACTATAACCATAAAACTTGAATAAATCAAATCTATCAATGATACCCTTTGGTGTTAGGTCAATGTTTTCTTCGATAAACTTTTGAATAGTTCTGTTGTGTCCATTACTATCTATATAGATACTTGTTGGTTCTTTTACACCAATAGCATATGACAATTGAATTTGACACCAATCTGCCATATTGTCTGCTACAACATTCTTTGCTAACCACCGTGCCATATAGGCGGCACTTCGGTCGACTTTTGTGGGGTCTTTTCCACTAAAAGCACCACCACCATGGGGAGCATAGCCACCATAAGTATCAACGATAATCTTACGCCCGGTGAGTCCTGTATCACCATCAGGACCACCAATGACAAAATTGCCTGTAGGATTGATATGCCATTTAGTATTGTCATCTATTAAATCTCCCATTACACTATTGACTGCTTCTTTCACTGGTGCTTTAAGACTATGCATAAAGCCCTGTTTATGTTGTGTACTTACTACAATTTGGTCTGCTCGTTGAACACGACCACCAACATACTGAATACTTACTTGAGACTTAGCATCTGGAAGTAAGAAATCATATCCATCTAATCTAAGTTCTTTTAGTTTCTTTAGAATTTCATGTGAATAGTAAATTGGTGCTGGTAGCATTGCATCGTTTTCATTAGTTGCATAGCCAAACATAATGCCTTGGTCACCTGCACCAAAGTCATCAGTACCTAATCCAATATCACCTGATTGTGAATGTATTTCATTATAGATATTTAAATTATCCCAATGAAATCCTTCTTGTTCATAGCCAATTTCTTTAACTTTATCTCGTATAATATCTTTTACATTATCTACGTTAAAGTTCTTTACTTCACCCGCTACCGTTACGTGGTTAGTGGTTACAAGTGTTTCGATAGCAACACGAGTAGTTTCATCGCCATTCTTTAGTCCTGCATCAACTAATGCATCACTAATCTGGTCAGAAACTTTATCTGGATGTCCATCGCTTACACTTTCGCTTGTAAAAATATAGTTGTTCATTTAAACCCTTTTATGTTATTGTTCTTGGAGTATAGAGTATACATCGTAGCCTTCGTCTCGTAACTTAGCACCACCACCTAAAAACTCTAGTTCCATTATACTTAGTATACTACTAATATCAGCACCAAATCTATCAGTTAATGTAATCACAGCACCTAGTGTCCCACCAGTTGCAATAACATCATCTATGACCAGAACTTTGTCACCTCTTTGTATTGCACCTTTCTGTAGATGTAATTCATCAGTTCCATATTCTAGTTCATATTGTGTAAAGATAGTTTCACCTGGTAGTTTACCTTTCTTTCTAGCCATAGAAAATGGTATACCAGTTTGTGAACTTAATGCACCTGCCATAGGAAAACCACGAGCATCTAGCCCAATGATTTTGTTAAATTGAATATTGTTTTCTTCAATATAGTCTGAAAACAAAGTCATTACATGTTGAAGACCTTGAGGTGCATTAAATATACTAGCCATATCCTGATAGAGAACACCAGGCCTAGGATGGTCTGGTATTACTCTAATCAAATTTTGAATAGTTTTTGGTGTAGGTTTTATAATAGTCACAAGTTTCCTGCTAACTCTTCTTCTAGCCGTAGAATTTCTTCTTTTAGATGCAACTTCTTCAACTTAAGTTTAGAAACTACTAGGTCTTCAGTACGCATATTGTATGCAGTAGTTATACCGTTGTCTAGGTCTCTGTGTTGTTTCTTTAAATATATGAGGCGTGTACGTTTCTTTTCGTCAACGTCTGGTCTTACGGGTGTAGTCATTTGCTTCTCCTATATTAGACCTCTCTGATGTATTTATAATTTAGTTACCTGCTTTTGCTGGTAAAATATATTCATACATACCCAACCCACTATCAACTGCAATCATCATAGCACCTTGGTCTGAAATCTTCATGTTCATTGTGCTTGTGTCACTTAGTTTAAGAATAGTTAGAACTGTTGACAATGGGAATGACCAACCTGTCTTTAGTTCACCCTCTACGTTACTTGCAAATGGAAGTTCTACTTTATCTGTTGAACTATCACCAATAAAGAATACTAAGTTGCCGTTAACTGTTCTTGCAGTAAGTAACGGGTCAAAAGCACCAAGAATACCTGCAAAGTATTGTAGGTCTTTGATTGCTTTTTGTGTAGGCATAATCTCTACATTCCATGCCGCACCACGAAAACTTGCAGTTTTGATTTGTGCGTCTACTAGTTCTGATACGATTACACGATACGAACTATCGAAGCCACCTGGCATTGAGAAGTTTAGTTCAGTAGTTACATCTTCACCATTACGTGTTTCTGTACCAACCTTGACTTCAGATTGTACCATGTTGCCTTCTTTGTCTTCACTGCTATAACTAAGTAGTCCGTTAAGTACGCCTAGTCTACCTAGACCAAACTTACCTTCGAATTCAGCAACAGGTGAATGTAGTTTACCACGCAAAACAACAGTACGGTCATCGTCCATTGCATCGATTGTAGTTCCTTCAGCATCTGTTGTCACTTTAGCCGCTTGGATAATTCCAAGTGAGTGTGTATGTTTTACAATATCTTTTAAAATATCACGCATGTTTAGTTCTCCTGATTGATTTCATTAATTATAACATATTCCATTACCGTTTGTCAACCTATAATTGACTTGGTTTTCTTACTTTGTTTAGGGTTATCTACCCAATAAATCGTATTAGGGGGTAAAAACCCATGCATAAACCAAGCATTACCAAATGTTGGATTACCCTTTCCTGTAAAGTCTACACGATTATTATATACAAGTGTAGACATACCATGCTCTATAAACATTCTACCTCGTTTCCCACCTTGAAAACTCGTTACAGGCAATAACAATGCGAATGGTTTACCTAGGGCATAGCAGTGTTCTATAAACTTATCTTTGATACTATATGGTGGATTAGTTATAATTCCATCATACACATCATCTGGCTCACAATCGAAAAAGTCTTTACCCTCACTTGGTACTATCTTATATCCATTGTTGTTAAAGCCATCTACGATTAGATTAGATGTTCCACTAGTCGCTTCATAATAAGTTTTATCTTTATCGATGTATTTCAGAAGTGGTTGAACTTGGTCAGATGGTGTATAACATTCATCTGACTCTTTGTTTCTCGCCCGTCTCTGAATCAAGTCTGTGTAAGTATTGCTCATTATAAATCAAACAAGTTGTCAAAAGTTTCGGATGCATTTGCATCACTCATATCCCAATTCAAAACACCAATCAAGTTGTCTAACTTCTTATCAACAATCGTTTGTTCCATCAACTCGTGGTCGAATGGCAAATCCTGAAACCATTGTGGTATCTTTGTAGCATCAATTGGATATGCCACACTCTTTAACTTGAACGTATTTGGTTTTAGTTTACAAATGATACACTTCATACCATCTACAATCTCTACTGCATACTTGTCTTGGTTAAGTTCACGTAACATATTCCAGTTCAATGCGGCTGACACGTGACCAGGAAGATGTACTTTGTCTTTCTTAGATGCATCACCGCCCGCATTCATATCTTTAGCCATTGCCTTCTTAGCGGCATTCACACGGTTCTTATATGAAGTCAAATTGTTCACACGAGATTGAGAACCTTTTTCCCAACCTGGCTTTGCTCTAAACTCTTTCTTAAACTCTTTGACCATTTTAATGACTTCTTCACGTGTTCCTTCAGTCAATACTTTCAGTAGAACTTCACTGAGAAAATCTTGCATATAACCAGGAGTATCAGAACGTTTAAGGTCAAGACCCATCGCTTTAATCTTTCCTGGTTTGCCATCTATATCACGGCGTTCGCCATCATCATCATAGATAAGCATTGCATATCGTTTCTTCTTAATAAAGATACCTTGTGTGGCACAGTTCTCACGACCAGCAACGATAATCTCGCCTTCTTTTCTAGGAACATTAAAGAACGTTTTCATAAAGTCTGGAAAACTAGCATTCACTTGATTTGCTACTTCGTCATATAACTCTAAGACCTTGTCTTTAGTCCACTCTATAGAACCATCATCAATCTCTTGCTGGTACACGGGATACATTGAATAGTAAATGGAGTCTGTATCACCATATATAACTGCTGGACCTTTATAGTCGTAATGACCTGCGATAACTTCATTTGTTTTCGCACCCATATGTCGAGTAATACAACGACCCGTAAGTGTTGTACTCTGACCAATACGCTTATCATAGAAACGACAACCTTGGTTCAACAACGCACCATACAGAGAGTTCAAGTTAATCTTTTTAACTAACTGTCGTTTATCCCAGTAAGCGATTTGTTCTTTATCACCATCTGCAATAGCCTTCTTTTTGCTTTGTTGCATCACTTGTCGTTCTGCATACCAACGTTCTAACAAACTAGGGACAATACCTTGTACGTCTTGTTTGAATATAGTGCCATTTGCAGTCACAGTCCAGTTCAATCCGCTATTGAATATCAAGTCATATGCTTCTGCACCAGATACTGTTTGAGTTGTTTTCATGTCTTCGTATGGACTATCTTCTAGTACTAACGTAACTCTACTTGCTTTGTCTTTCTCATTTAGAACACGAAACTCTTCTGAACTAAACGTTTCATCCCATGCTTGAGAAGACCCATATGTTTTAGCACCAGTTTTTCTGCCTTCTTTAATTCGGTCACCAATCATCTTTTCAGTCAAATCTGGTCTTAGTTGTCCAGCGATAGTTTCTGGCGACATATTCATTGCACGAATAACTGATGGATAAAGAGAGTTGATATCAATACCTGCAACCCACTTCTGTAAACCTTTCTTAGGAACTGCCACGAAAGCACCTGCGGCCTTTTGCATTTCTAAGTCATGTAATTCTTCATCACTCAAATCAACATCATCATCTGACCATTCACGTCTTTTTCTGTCAGGAACAACCATGCCTCGTCTGTGTGCTTCGTTAATGATTGCTTGTTCAGTAACAGCAACAGCACCCATTGTTGTTTTGATATTCACTGTATTATCGTGTGCAATCTCATTTGCTAATTCGATAAATCTTAGTTTCTTATCAATCTTATCAAGTAGTGCAACGTCTTGTCTGTTATAGGCTACGAATTTGTAGAAGTCATTGTTATATAACTGGTCGAGTGTGCCATCATATGCAACTTTTTGTTCACCTACTTCATGTTCACCAATCGTATCAAGTGCATATGAATGCATTTCGTGGTAAGTATACTTACGATAGAGTTCTAAGTAGTCGAGGTGAATTCTACCAAACAAGTCAAATGTTTCTTGTTCTTTACCATATTTTACAATCTTACGTTTCTGAGGTACTAAATCCCACAAACACATCTTGCGTGTATGTGACTTACTCAGTACTCTAGTAATTCGATTAACAGTATATGGAATATCATAACCTTCAGAGTTCCAACCAGTCAACACATCAGCATCTTCAATCACATCTAAGAAGTCATTGAGCATATCTGCTTCACTTAGGTATAGTTCTGTGTTTTCGAATTGTGAACAAATGCGTTGTGCCTCTTCTAAGCCTTCGCCCTCACGCATACCCTTTGGTGGGATTACGAGTGTGACAAGTAAGTCAAGCCATTGTAAATGAACCGTAATGGCTGTGATTGCCATAAACGGGTCACTAGGGTCAGCGAAGCCTTTAGTCGCATCAAAGTCAGTCTCAATATCGAAGAAAGCAGTATTAAGTTTTGGTGATTCTACGCCGTTGTAGTTCTCACTCAAACACTTAACTTCAGGCTTCATATCACTTTCGTAAAATGTTTTGCCTACGTTTATCTTTCGTTCTTTATGGAGGTCTTTGAGACGTTTACATTTGATTTGACGAACTTTATCACCGTGAATACTTGTGTGGTCACCACGTGGGTCTTTCACATAGAAAGTACGCCACGCTGGATAATCACTGTAAACACGTTTACCTTTAATTCGTTCTACAACTTGAACAATGTCTTTGTCTTTGTTGTAGAAAGCATCTACATAACTCAAAGAGTGCGACCTACTGTTTCTAGGATAGTTTCCATATCTTCAAAGTCGGCACGAGTCTCTGCTAATTTGGCTTTGTGTGCCACAGATATTGCTTTGTTCAATACTGATGGTTTAACATCGATTTCTTCAGCAATTGCTCTTACAGTATCACGTAATCCACCTTTCAGGTCTTCACATTCTTGTAGAACTAAACAACCTTCGTTCACTAATTGAATGAGTTTTGCTTTTTCTTCTTCGTTAATTGCGTCAATTGACATATAAATCTCCTATAAGTTGGACAATAAAAAAGAGTGCTTTTACACACTCTTTATATATTAACATAAGTGACTTACAAAGTCAATAGGTTTTTATGATTATTTGTCAGCGTCCTTGATTGCTTTTTCAATCATGTCTTGTGCGAACTGTTTGGATGCTGGTAAGAAACCAGATGAACCTGCCGCAGTTTTCATAATACCGCCAATACCACCGACTTTCTTTTTCAAGTCAGCAACTGTACCTTTAACTAGGTCCTTCTTTGCATCGCTTCTAGCACCTTGAGTTTTGCCATTTTTAGCCATGTTTCTAATCATTTTGCCTTGTGGACTATTTGCATTGTACTTAACGCCTGATTTGGCTTTGAGACCAAATGCCGCTGTATCTGCCTTGTTTGCTAATTTTCCAACTGCACCTGCGGCCTTCTTAAGACCACCAGCAACTGCTGTTCCTACTGCAGGTAATGCCTCATTCTTATCCCAGTTGAATTTACCATTCTTAAATACACCGTATTCATCAGGTTCATCGCCACCTGTTGATATAAGATTAAGTCCTTCTGGTTCTAAACCGGCTTTCTTAACAAGTTCTAAGAACTTATCTTTGATTGGGTCACCTTCTTCATTTGCGCCAATGTAATCATCATATTCTTCTACCTTTTTGCCATCTTTATATACATCAATCATATAAAAACTTTCACTGTAATCATAATATACATTCGCATAATTATCGCCTAATATGTCGGCTTCATTTACTGTTTCATTTAAGTCTGGCTCACGGTTTATAAAATCCTGTATTACATCTGCATCTAAGGCAGATAGTAATCTATGCATTACTTTTGGATAACCATGTTGTTTAATCATGTCGTATACTGGTTGTGTATAATATCCGCCTGCTTCTTTAACTGCATTAAGTTTTTTGCCTTTTGCTTTTGCTGAAGCATTCATACCTGAACTTTGTGCCGCATTACCAATAGCACTACCAGCCGCATTTGCTGAACCCATTGCTGCCGCACCGGCTGCCTTTTTAGCAACGTTTTTAACTGCCGCACCAGCAACTTTTCTACCGATAGCGCCTGCTATCGCACCAACTAATGGTAAAATCTCATCAATACGTTTGCCTTCTGCAATACCTTCTTTAAGTTTGCTAAATGCAAAGTTTGACATTCTAAGCATGCCTTCTTTAGTTCTTAGCATATTATCAATTTTTTCTTTGTTAGCATCGTTTACAGCATTGTATACTGCCACAACGGCTGATGCTGTATATAAATCTACTTTCATCTTGCCATCGTCAAATTTGACTTGCATATTTTGTTTGTCTGCTACAATCTTTTTAATTGTATCAATTGCTTTATTGCTACTCTTTGGTTTCATATCCATAACTTTTAAGAATTCATCTCTAGCCGCAATTGCTTCTGCATCTTCTTCTTTAAGTGGCTTGTCATAGAAAGGTTTTTGTTTCTTAGATGCTTCACCTAAGTTCTTTTCAGCATATGCTTTTACGTCTTCTGCACTACCATGAAATGAAACTTTATATCCACCATAAGGCGATTTGATTAGTTTGCCATCTTCGCCTCTGTGTATCTGCTTTCTCAAGTTAAATTTCTTATGTGCGTTTGCTTCGCCTTCAGGTTGGTAATCTGATATAGTAACTGTTTTTCCATCGTTACTATAACTTTCGTAAAATTCTTCTTCAGATTCACCGGCTGCCATTTCTTTACAATCACCACATCTACCATGTCCATCGTTATAGTCCATCATAGGAGCACCACAGCAATTACTTACCATGCCTTCTGAATCAGCGTACTCATCACCTGGAGAATATGATTCAACAAATACTTCTACCATGTCATCGCCATTACGCAATGCACCTTTTTTAACTTTTACGTTTTCTTTACCGTATTCTTTTTCTGCTTCTGCTGGCGACATACTAGTTTGTTTCCAACGCTTTTCTGCTTCATTTACAGATTCTTTAATACGAGCATCTAACTGAACATCATCATAGCCTTGTGCTTTATATTTGTCGTATAATCTGACTGCTTCGTCATATGGTAAATAATTATCACTGACTTCAGTACCGCCAACCCAAACAGAATATTCCATTTCAGAACCTTTTACTGTTTTGTCATATTCTTCTTTAGACATATCACCATGATAGTCGTCATAAGATTCTGCTTGATGTGACTTATTACCGTATGTTACACATGGGTCTTGACCACAACCACAGTTCTTATCTGACTTTTCAGCAACGTGTTCTACATCCGCTAACATTGGTGTAACACCAGCAGTTGATTTTAATTTCCAATGTTTAGCCGCATTCTTTGCCGCATCATAAGATGATACTGCATGAGTTTCATATTTGCCTTTTTTAGCGTGAAAGACCACGTAAGGACGTTCTTTTTGTTCTATCATTTGTGTCAATTTCATAAGTCTTCTACCTTTTAATCATTGGAGTTTTGACTGGATGCTTGTATGATAAATTGCCTACATCAGCACTATATCCCATCTTAGCCTTCTTTTTCTTGCTCTTTTTCTTTTTACTATATACACTAGCCGAAGGGTCACCGCCACCTAATGGAGATGCCACAGTTGCGATTGCACCTGCTGTTGTTTCGCCTATAACTTCATATATTTTCATAATAGTATTTATCTAAATTGTCATTTAACTAGTTCATCGAAGTGCGGGAATTCAGATTTGAATGATATATTTCGTCTATTTTCTAATCTTTTAAATTCATCTGAAGCATTTTGCTTCATCTCTGTAGTGACATTCGCATTCAAAATTTGATTTCTGAGTGACCTCAGCATAGTAATATACTCATCTTTCTTATAAAGATTGGTCATTTCATTCTCCATATATTCTATCTGCTCTGTTACAGCATCTGCATGATAATTATTTAGCATTGATATGGATAAGTGCTGTGGGTCTTCTATATAGTTGATTAAAAACCACACAACAGATTTGTATTCATGTTTTGCCAGTTTTTTATTAATGTATACAAGAAAGTCTTTGAAATACGGCAGAGATAAGGCATTATGGGCACAACCAAATCCTATAACTAAATTCTTCAATCTTGCTGACTCTGTTAAGAACATATCTAAGTTATTGTCCCACGTTTCAAAGTTTAGACCCCATCGAATTAGTTCTGCTCTCTTATCAATTGCTTCTCCAGATAACTGCATAATATATATTATGTTAGGAGTACGTTCAATTAACTCAATAAATTTCGTAAATTTCTTTTCAGGAAAAGCCATGCCAGTTGTGATTGTAACTGTTACTTCTTGTTCAGATTTTACATGGAATTTTGAAAGGTATTCTAGGAATACATACATGTGGTCAGTAAAGAAAGGCTCACCACCTAATAGACTGATATTGATATATGGTTTATTTGTTAGTTTGGTATTGAAATACTCAGCCAGTAAATCCATTACTTTATGAAATATTTCATCTTCAGTATCAGGATGTCGTTGTTTTAATTCTTTTTGCCACCTCGAACTAAGTTGTGGTCCACAGTATACACAGGCTAAATTACACTTGTTTGTCAGTTCAAGTTCAATAAAGGTAGCAGGCGTATCATAATCAAATTCAACAGAATGATTAGTATATAATGTTCTATGACTTTCTCCAGACCTATCTTCTGATTCCCAACATACGTGACAATCTGCACATCTTATACCAGTTGCTAGTTCTTTTTTTCTCTTTTGAAGAATTGGATGATTGAAAAGAAAATCTATACCTTTATTGTTTAAGATATCTAAATCAAATGTAGTTTCTTTTGTTTGTTGTTCAGTTAAGTTTGTCTTACAACACCAACTAACTGTTTTCTTGGGTAACGATATGATAATATCATTCCAAGTTTTATAACACATGGTATCTTTGTTATACACTTGTGAGCCTTTTATCGTAAATTTTTCTTAGGTAACCCGTCTTTACTGACTTTATTACCGAACTTAGCGGCTTGTTTCTTAATTTCGTTAGGTCCAACATCAACAGTAGTATTAATTCCTGGTACGACTTTACCCACACCATACTCTGTTACACTCTTTTTTACGGCATCGAACTTTTCTGCCATATCATCTTCTAATGCATCAAATATAGATTCTTTATTAATACCACGAGATTTTGGTCCACCTCTTTTACGAGTTGATTGTAGTTCTGCTTTTGTATCAACGACTGATTTCATCATTAATTGTAAAACATCTCTATCTAATAGACTTTGTATTTGTTCAAAGTCGCCTCGTTCTGCCATCTTAGTAAGTTCTTTAAGTTTGCCAACTATACTGTCTTCTATTTGATTAAGCATAAGTCTGCCATATCCTTGAATGTATACTTCAGGATTATTAGGGTCTTCTTTGTTCCACTGCCAAATCTCAGATTCTTCGCCTATGTAGGCTTTGACTGTTTTAATGCCCTGTGCCTTATATGCTTGAAGTCTATGATTACCATCTAATATATATCCGTCGTTGCCTATTACCATAGGTGGGAATTTTGATAAATCTGCTTGTTTATATTTTTCAATATTAGCCTGACTCATTCCGTCATTGTTAACGGCTGTTGGTATCTGGTCAACTTGTACATCTTTAAGTGTAAACCCTTTATGAGATAGAACAAACTTTGACCAATCAGAGTTTGGGTTCATTGCGCCCGTATGTGTGCCTTGCATTTCTTTTGATAGTTTTGTCAACATTTGTTGTGATGACATTACTGAAGGACTTTCTTCTATTGATTCTACTGGGAATTCTTTGTTAGATGTTTTAAAGTCTTTCTTACGCATAACAGTTTTAACAATCAAATCTAATTCATTGTTATCTCTATCCCATCTTAATGCAAATGGCATATTGATATCTGTCTGTAAATCTTTCATTACTGCTTCAGCATCTGGACCCATCTGTGCGATTGGCTTACCCCAACGTTTGTATTCTTGTTTGAATAGACGTGTTAGTTCACTACCAGTAATTTGCTCACCGTTACGGTCATCGTTTACTCTGTCTAAGAAGTGACGTGTAAATTCTACATCAATACCAACTTTGCCAAATATTCTATCAGCGAATACTTCTAATGCATCCAAGTCAGACTGTGTGATTTTCTTATCTAATTCATCTAGTCTCATTATAATTCACCCTTTGCATACTCTTGGATATCTGGTGGGATGCCCATGTCTTTTATCGTATTGTTATTAGTAAATGCTGTGAATATATTCTTTTGGTCTTCAGGTGGTAAGTTCTTCTTAATTGCAGTAACTAATGTCTCATAACTATATAGGTCTTCGCCATTATCTAGTTTTAAATTCTTTGCAATCGAGTCTGCTGTCTTCCACGGACCATCGATAATTTTATTATTGTTCTTCTTAGTGTATCCATTGCCTGATGCTTTTGGAACTGGTCTACGCAAAACTCTTACTAGTCCATCTCTCGGACTAAACATAAATCTTTTTGATTGAAGTGGTCTACCGTCATCAATTGTTTCTTCACTGTTTTCTATATCTAAATTACCAGCAATTGAGGCAATCATTAGATTACGATAAACGCCTTTATACTGGCTATCTTTTTCATTTGGTGAATGATAGTAAGTCTTTAACCAATCTGGGTCACCTGGCATGAAATCAACTTGAACATATCCAGTTCTTGGTCTACCGTCATCTTTGCTCTCATCAAAGTCCATGATTTTAACTTTTGTCATAATCACACTTGACTTTGCAATGTCCATTATTTGGCTACTTTTTTTAAGTCTTTCTACGAATTCTGGTATCTTGTCTGCATCAATCTTTAATGCAACATCAATGTCGCCACTGAATTCTCTTTTACCAACACTACCTAATGCATTGTTTCTTAAATCGATACCTAACTCTTTCTCTAATGGAATAAGTGTTGGATTGATTTCATCAATATGAATAGCACCGACACCTGGCATAGAACCACCCTCAGAAATAACTTCTGATTGTGCGGCTTTAGATTGTGTCAATTCAAATAAGTTCATTATATTAAATTTTCTGTTGGTCTATTAGTTTACTTAGTGCTTCTTTAACTTTGTAAGTTTTTCCATCAACGTCAAATGTCTTTTTGCCATCAATTTTTGCTTTTGCTAATGCACCAGAAAATTCATTACCTTCTGCTTCTGTTTCTGGAAACAATTGCTTGTAATATTTCTTGTGAATTGCCTTATACATCATATCTGATTGTTCAGGTGTCGTATGACCTTGACGTTTGATTATCTTTAAAAGACCTTCAACTGCTTTAATCTCACCTCTATCACCGAATGCTTGTGCTAACATAAGAATGTTTTCTGAATGATTGTTTCTATCTTCATTATGCTTATATGTGTCTTGCATCTTTTTCAAGTCACCGCCGTGGTCTTCAGGTGCAACATCTTTCTCATCGTAATCATCAGGACCATAACCAAAAGGTGTAACATCTTTGAAGTTTTCATTTACTGTGGGGATTTTCTTAATGATGTTATTAAGAATTTGATTACCATCTGATGCTGTTACTTTTCCATTTTCATCTCTGTTGCTATAGGTACCAAACATACGTGAAAAACGTTTTTCAACAACGTCTTTGTTTTTCTTAACCCAAAGCATTAGAGTAGTTAATTTACCTTTATCTTTTAGAATACTGCCTTCATCCCACATTTCAGATTTTCCAAGATATTTTAATCCTGCTGGGTCTCTTTTAACACCATCGTGTAACATACACAAGTCATGGATAAAGTTTATCGCTTGTCCACCAAAGCCTTCTGAACTATCTCGTACCGCTTCGTTTACTTCTGTAGTATCACCTTCCATGTAATGTTTTACACTTGAGATATAATCAGCCGCTTTAGTAATCTTTGCTTGAACCCAACCTTGTAAGCCTTCTTCTTCAGAAACATTACTAAGCATTTGTTCTAACTCTGAAGAATACTTTGCTAGTCTGCTAACATCTTTTCTAGCCATACTTACTTCGTGGTCAGTTGTTTCATACATCGTCTCCAGTTCTTCAAGTTCTTCTCCCGCATCTATAAAAGCACGGCGTATAAACTCATTAAATTTAGCAATATCCTTCTCATCCCTTGCTAATAATTTATTAAATATTTTAGCGATATCTTCTGGTACTGGTGTTTCTTCGTTGGTAAAGAAAATATCAATAGTTCTTTTAAAGTCTGCTAGGTCTTTAATACCATCCAACATATCCCAATCATTATTCATCGCAGATTTAAGAGTTTCAAGTGTTCCATCTGACATTGAGTTTACCCAATCAAAACTTCCTTCTATTGGTTTTAAATCAACATCTGCTTCGTTTACACTTTCATCCACTGGGCGTTCTATAATATCTTCAACATATTCCATCGCTTGGTCTACCATCGTTTGGTCAAAATAACTATCTTCGTCTGTCGATGCACTTAATGTTGTTGCGATGTAAGATAATTTCTTCTTATCTTCTTCGTTTCTAGGTTTAATTTGCCCTACATAGAATTGTGCTTTGGTTACCATCAACTCATCGTTGTGTCCATCACCATCTGCGTTTTGAAGTACATTATGAATGAATTCTAATTTCTCGTCTGTGTCAGCACTACTTTCTAAAACTTCTTTGACTTTTCTGTCAAACTCTTCTTCGATTGACTCGGCATGCATGGCTGCCATATGGGCTTTATACTTTTTAGTTCCCTTTTTGTGTGGGCTCTTGCCTTCTGTTAATGCTTGTAATATGGTATCTTTCATAATATTGTCCTCGATAACGTTCTCTTTTAAGTATTTAGAAAACGAGTGTTCGTCCCAGTTTTCATTCATGGTTTCTGTATTGCCTATTTTGTTTTTGAATAACTCTATTACATCTTGCGGCACATCTGTAACACTGTATAAGTCTTGTAGTAATTGAGTTAGTTTAGTATCATCGCTTTTTGAAATCATATTTCTAATTTGTGATGCACTATTAATTTTTTGTCCTAGAACTTCAAATGGAAATGTAGGAGTCGTTGCTATATAACCACGAGTTCCAAATGTTTCAGCATCATTGAGATTAGTCCACTTCTGTAAGTATGCTGGTTCACCATTCTTCTTTAACTTGAGACCATTAGAGAAATCAAATCTCGGGTCTTCTGCCATGTCTTTTTCTGATACTGCAAACACCATAACTGTAGTGTCTTTATCAAATCTTTCCATGATTTCTATAGATTGGTATGGAGATTTTGTTTGAACGATAGCACTAGCATCAACACCAGCCAACATCATCATCTTTTTCTTCTCATCGAAAGTGAAAGGTGACCTGTCGCCATCTACTTTGCCAGAGGTAGCAATGAATACTTTTGCATTGCTATACTTCTGCTTCAAGTATTTGTATACTTTACCGTGTCCAATGTGGAACGGGTGAAAGCGACCAGGATATATAATAACCAGTTGTTTGCTCTCTGCCTCTAGTATATCTTTTAAGTTCATACAATTGTCTCACAAATAAATTATTTCTAATTGTATTTATCATTTTAAAGTATGTAGATATAAAAGTCAAGTAATAAAAATCCCGCATAAAGCGGGATTAATAAGTCATTTTAAAAACCAAAATAATCTCATCCATCGAGGACGCCTTGCTTTTTTATATTGACCCATAGCCTTGAGTGCCTCTAATAACTCTGGTAATATATTTGAATTAAGAATATAACGCTCTTTCTGTGTTAATATCTGTAACTCTCTTATATTGAGTTTTATAATTTCCTCGTTGCTATTTCTGAATAAGCCAACAACCTTTCGATTGTCAACATCAACGTATAAGAATTTCATACCTATTCTCCTTAAAACACTACTCTCTAGTATTATTTAAGAGAAAACCGTACTATATATAGTGTGTAGTTAAGTTTTATTAGTACTTTACTTCTTTTCGTCTTTGTTGATGCCCATTGCAGTACCTGTTAGCAATGCACCAAATGCCAAGTGGAATATTCCACCACCCATCAATGTATATGGTGAGTGTGTGCCAGTCATAATTTTCATCATATCTAATCTAACTAATGGGTCGTCAGGCAATCTGTTAATGATATCAACAAACACTTCTAGGTATGGAACTTGCATTGACATATAAACAGGAACGAGAACAAAGTCATACAGACAGATAGTCAAGTACACAACCAATGCGGACCATCTCCAGATTATAACTGCTTTGTTACCCATCAACATTGCTTTCTTTTCCTTGTGAACACATTAGATTCTATTTCCATCATCATCAAAAGTAACACTGTCTGCTTCGTCAAGTGCCACGTTAAATTCTCTCAAACGTCTAATGACTGATAAGAAGTCAACGATTGTTGTCCATCTATCGATGAAATAACCCATTGAACTTTCAACTCTACCAAATGCGTTTAGAACTTGAAATAATACACCAAGTGTAATTAACTGGTCAAAGTATGCTGGTGCTAAAACAACTAGTGCTAAGTTACCTACACATAATCCGAATGCTGTTTGCCATACACCAAATCCCATGTACCAGTTGAATAGTCTATAGTAGTTTCTACGAACTGAATAAAACATTGGAAATAGTGTTGATGTTGCTCTTGCACTAAAGTCATCTTCTGAATGTACTAGTTGCTTTCTCATCTTGGCTTCTACTACCTGATTATTATATTCAAGTTTAGGTAGTTTCCAACCTAATAGAAGTGATATCAATGTACCACCAATTGATACAGATAATGCTACCCATACTAAGAAACCAGGAATGATTTGTCCATTCCAAACTGGTAAACTCTCTGATAGATTCCATAGAATTGGAAGAAACGCAAAAAGAATAAGTATCGCACTGAAGAAACCAGTGAAGAGTCCTTGAAGTGTCTTACCAAAAATCATTAAGTCTTCTTGTATACGCTGTGAGCCACCTTCTATTTGTGCTGTTGAGTTTTCCCAACGTGTCATATAGTGTTTAGTGTTTGCTTCTCGCCATCTAAAACAGTATCGTTGTGTTTGCCATGTGGCGTATACTGCGATTGGAGTATATAGGACTATGATTTCAACAAAGGATGGTTGTACTCCCTCAGTCAAAGTAATGAAATTCAAAAATCTACCAGCGTCCCATCCCAGAAACAGTTCCCAGAATCTTTCTTCTTGTAGTGATTGAATTACGTCATAGATTTCTTTGTTCCAACTATTGTAGAAAACTAATATTTCTACGTTGTACCAAATCAAACTCAAAAGAAACGATAACATTAGCCATGCATATGCTCCGTATTCCTTTGTTAGAAAAAATGATTTTAACATATGTCACCTCTAATTGATTAAATTTATATACGAATTTAATCGTATACTGTATTTATCAATTTAGATAGACTATGTATCCTGCAACGAGTATGGTAACAAATACCATCATCAACTTATCTTTTATAGTCATCTCATGCCACCTTCTGGGTCACTGCCTGTAGTGCCAAAGAAATCTCTATAGTCTGTTGCTATTCTAACTAGTCCTGGCTTAACTTCAAAGTCTCGTGGATGCAACCAATACATTGTTGCGTTTGGAATTTGAATGAATAACATTCTTAAACCTTCGTCTTCAACACCTAAAGATTTCAACAACTGTAACAATGATGATGCTGTTCTAAATGCAGAACTTTCTATAGCCGCAGGATTTGCACCATTCATACTACCTGGTGGTGTGCCTGGACCATGAATACCAAAGTAAACATCACCCATTAGATATCGTTTATCACCTGCTAAGAACATCAAACCACATGCTGATGCACAAACTGATTTACCTTTCATAAAGTCTGGTGTATTTTCGTCAACGTTTGTTCCTGGTGTATAAATCATTTCGCCAAGTTCATTCATAACTGGTGTACTTCTAACAACAGTAACAACATTACGAAGTTTCATATGTGCCGCAAGACAAGAACCATCTGCGAGATTGCCACCTGGACTTTCTAATATTACAGTAAACCAGCCTTCGTCTGGCATTTCTTTTGCAATCTTGCCACAGTCACCTTCTTTTACTGTACCTATTAACGTGTATAACGCATCATCAATCTTTGTTAATTCTAAGCCGCCTGTATTCTCTTCTTCTTCAATTTTGTTATTTGCTTCTTCGTATAATACCATGTAATCATTGTACCACTGAACGCCTTTGTCTTGTCCTACTACCCCAAGTAAAACTATGACTACAACAAAGTAAGGATTTTTAAATATCCAACGTATTGTTCTTCCAATGAATGACTCTTTTATGTAATCTAATAGTTTTCTCATAATAATCCTTATTTCTCAGGTGTGCCTGTTGCTGGCTTTTGAACTCCCCTTGCTTCCATCATCTTTTTAAATTGACCAGTGGTCATACATTGACTTTTAGTTGAATGATTCCACTCTATGTTTAGTTTAATCGGCTCTGGTGGCAAATACTCTGCATATTGCTCACATGTTTTCATATCTGAAAAGGGCAACGAGTAAATAACTGGATTGCCTAGTGGTACATTAAATATCGATATTACAAAATGTCCTATTACTAATACTGCTCCTATACCTTCCATTTTCTCTCTCCTCTATTAAGGTCCTGATTGTTCTGCTGTCAATGGACCATAAACTGTTGGTGATAATATCACTGCTTCGCCATCAACAACAGTTTCTAAACTAGGTCTGTTAGGACTAGTATTAATACTTTGTGCAGGTGTGTATTCCACACCGTCACCGTCTTGGCGTTTCTCTTCAGGTTCAGTCAAGTCCATCATAGGAGTGAACACATACGAATTTGATTCACCGCTGTTTGATTTTGTCTCTTCAAACTTTCCTTGAGCCATAGATGAACCAATCATTTTCTCTAATTCTTTCATCTTCTTTTTATTCTCTTCAGTCCAATCAATTTTATATAAAACTGGAACTCCATCTTTCTTCAATATAACGTATATCCATGGCTTATTGTCGTTTACCCACATAACTTCTACTTCTTTTTCTGGTAATCCATAAACTGGCATACCTTGTAAAACTTTAATACCTTGCCAAGTCATACTTGCCATTATAAGTGCTAATGGAATAATAATGAAAGTGTATAGTTTGTTTGCTTTGCTTTGAATTAATGCATATAAACATACCAAAATTAGTGCAAATAATCCTAGTACATATAATAAAATTAACGTATCAACAGTGAATTCAGTCCAAAACATCCATAATCTCCTTAGTTGCCATCCTCGTTTGTTCCAGAAACATCACTTATAAGCGTTCTGTTTTTAGCACCCACTACAATCTTGTCACTTGTCCAAACATCAGTTACTACACCTTCTTCATCTAGTGTAAAACCTGGAAGTCTAACTATTTCACCTCGTTTATTCAACTTGCCTTGCATAACATAAACCTCTCTATAAGGGTTAACATCTAGTAGTGTCAATGTATATTTAGTTGGGCCAGTTTTACTGTTCTTACTATACACATGTATGTTGATATAGTAATCACCTGGTGCTATGCCACGCATACTTACAACCTCACGATTCAACTTTATAATTATTCTTTCGCCATCTATCCACATATAGTCTGATGTTTTGCCTAAATCATCTCTATCTAGGTGCATAACTCCATTTGTTTTGTTTTGAAAAGATATTGGTACGCCTGTTGGACCTTGTACCCAGATATCTATATCATCACCTACTTCATCATCCCATTCTAATGTAATGAGAATCTCTGCTTTTGCTGGAATATCTGATTTCTTTGTAATTGGATTGATTAGCAGAAGTGCTAATACGAATAAAACTACAAAACCTAAAAGTGCGTTAAACAATACATCATTGAACGATAGGTTAGAACCGTATCGGTTAGACATTTATTCACCCTCTCCAATCATTAATTGCGTTCTTAAAGAAACTGAAACAATTAATCCTGTTAGAGTTGTTAATAATGCAGTTGCCATACCTTTTGCTAATTGACCGATTACGTTTTTCATACCTTCTACATCAGTTGGGTCTATAGATTCGAGATTTGAACCACCTAGCATTAAGATGAAACCTAAAACTGTTCCCATCATACCAATTGCCATACAAGTTTCGGCAATGAACCAAAACTTTTCATTCGATGATTTTATATTTCTACCCATCTTATAACCAATTCTAACACTCGTAAGTAACCAGATACCAAGTAAAACGAAACTGATATACGTTTGGTCATTGTTTAATATGTATGTGTGTAAGTCGTAGGTATATCCTGCGCCTAGAATTATTAATTGAAGGACGAAAAATAGCCACCATTGTAAAAATGATTTAGTCATGGTTTACTCTCCCATTGTGCTTTTGTATTTGTCTAACAAGTATTTATCTAATTAACGCCAAACAAAAAAGCCCGTCATTAAGACGGGCTTTATAGTTTCATTACTGTTTAAATAATAAACATTAGAAAGTAAACTTAACTCCAACTGAAACCTCGTCTGCACCGTTTTCAATTTTTTCATATTGATACGTCATAATACCACGCTCTAAAGCGGCAGTATATGTGTTAGTAGCATTTAGTTCAACTACTTTTACAGAAAGGTCACCATAGGCAAGTTTGATACCTCTAACATCTGTGCCGTTTGTAGCACCTGTCATTGTACCTAACACTGCATGTTTGTTATCACCAGTTTTAGTAACACTTGCATCACCGATTGATGCGTTTGCTACTGATACTGTAACATCCATGATGTCTAAACCAGCGTCCATGATTTGGTTAGTGCCAGTTGCTGTCTTTTGGTATGAACCACCTAAGTCAACTCCTGCTACGTTCATGCCTGCACTTAGAAGTCTATCTGAATCTAAGATGTCTTCACCTGCAATGCTTAACGGACCAATATCTGTACTAGCGCCAATCTCTGTAGATTTTCCTGCGCCAGATGGGCTGTATGCTGAAACTGTGACACCAGCGACTGTAGTAGACGCTTTCATTCCCATTTCACCATCTACTTTACCAAGTCTAAGGTCAATTGAAGAAATTGATGTGTCAAGGTACAAATCACCTACAGTTCCAGTTTCATCAACTTTCGCTGTAACTGAACCAGCCTCAGAGTTCATACCAACCACAACTTCAAGTTCTTGTGTGTATGTACCCGAATCGGTAGCAGTACCTTCGTATGTACCAGAAACTGAGACGCCTGATTGCGTTTCTGCTTCTGCTTCGGCAAATGCGGCGAATGGCGTTGCTAACAATGCCGTACCCACAATTGCGGTTCTCAATAAAGTATTCATAATTCTCCTATAGTTATTTGAAATACATTAGTTTGATTCCTTTTTTGTATGAGAGGAATCTTTCTCATAAACAATAAACCGAGTATACCACGCCCTTAAGCATGATAACCTCAATCAATATTATTAATTATAACATGTTATTTATACAAAAGTCAACCTATATTTTGTTTATTTTATAAAAAAATTGGTTATTTTATGTATTTTGTAGTGAATTTACAACATTTACGATGTCACCAACAGTATTAATGTCTTCTGCCAGTTCGTCTTCTATTACAATGTCGTACATTTCTTCGATTTCAAATAGCACCTCTACTGAATCGATGCTATCTGCTTTTAAATCTTCTTTCAGATTTGATTCTAATGACAAGTCGTTTTCATTCCACTTTAATCGCTTCGCTACGACTTCCATTATTTCTTGTTCAATTGACATGTTACTCCTATGCTGAAAAACTTGAACCACACCCACAAGATGTTCTTGCTGATGGGTTGTCGATTGTAAAACGTTCGCCTTCTAGGCTTCTAACAAAATCAATAGTTGCTTCTGAAAGATACATGATGCTCATGCTATCAACTACTAATTTCACTTCACTGGTTTCAATAACAGTATCATCATCTGCGATATCATTTTCAAAACCAAATCCATAACTAAAACCGTGGCATCCACCACCTTGTACAAATACTCTAAGTGCTTGTACTTCTTCTTGGTCTTCTGCAATAATTTCCTTAACACGTTCAGCCGCATTCTCTGTAAAAATCATTTTACTTCCTCTCTAGTGGTCGAACACACCGTGGTGTATTCCTTGTTCTACTTCGTATTTTTTACCTGATGCCTCTTCATGTAGATGAGATATCTCGTAAAATCGATTAATCAGCCCAATGGCTGTTTTATAATTACTGTAAACATCAATACTTTCTTCAATCTGTTCTATGATAAAGTTAGTATGTCCTTTCAGTTCAAAAATGAAATTCTCAAGTTCATATTGTAAGTTTGCTCTAGTAAGTTGAACTCTCAAATCAGAAATAAAACTCAAGTCTTCTGGTGTTGTACCGTCTCTAAAATCCCATTCGTGACCATTGGTTTCTAAAATGTATCTTGCACGTAAGATTGGGTCGACCAATGTATTAAAGGCTCGGTGTGCGAACTCTTTGTGGTCTCTCCCGATAAATGAATTATCGTCTTTTAATAAGTTTAGAATCTTTTTGTAGTGCGTAGAAAGGCTTCGGATACTAGTTCCTTGCTTTTCTTCAATACCAAAGAACTTGAAATAGTTCTTTTCATCTAAATTATATAATCTTTTTGTTCCTGACATAAATTTCTACCTATTTGTTCTTATATAATACAGTACCTGTACCAAGAAGTCAACCATTTTCTGATATATTTTTCAGTTTATCTGTTAGTTGGTCGTAAGGGCGTAATCGTGGGTCTGTTTTGTCTTCTTCGTTGAATTGTAAGCCATATCTCCAACCATTTTCTACTTTTTCTGTCATCCATCTGTTATGTTTCATAGCAGTTAAATCGACTTCTGTTTCACCTTCTGGCAAATCGTAAGTGTCTGTAGTTGTAATTTCCATTATAAAGTCTTTTTCTGTCCAGTCTGTTATAAGACCAAGAATGACCTCTGCTTCTTCTTCTGATACACCTCGATTTAATCTAAAATCATATATGTGTTCATACAATGCTTCATTACCTAAATGATAAATCACGGCTGTACCATCCTCTAATGGCTGAAAAATATTTACTACTGCTTTTTTAAGAACAGTTATGATACCTCGGACATCTGTCTTTGGTAACTCTTCTGTCATTTTCAGTCTAATATGATATTTAAAATTACTTTTATTCATCTTACTGTACTTGGTTTTCTCGCTTATCTGAAGTTTTCATAGTTGTGCTTGTAACTTGAAGTTCTTCGTACTTAGTTGAACTAGAATTTACATACAAACCAAACCATGCCGCACCAGAACCTACTAGGACTGATACTAAACCTGCTTGTTGGGAGTTTGGCTCTGGTAATAGCATAAACCATTGAACTACATCATATAAAAGATAGATGTACATAGAGATAAATGCTCTAGGAAAGAGTCTCCATCTGCTAAAATATTCTGGTGCTATGTGAAGCCAGTGTGCTGTTTTTGTTTTCATGTCTTATACTCGATTACTTTTCTATATGTATTTATCTTTTAAAAATACGAATAGTTTGATTCTCTATGAAACAATCTGTTTCTAATTGTGAGAATTTGTAAAAGAGTTAAACGTAGGTTACTGTGACTTTCAAATCGCCAGATGTAGCACCGTAGTGAGCAAAGGCACATTTGATTTCTAGTTCAGTTGCACCAGCGTAATGATAATCTGGATTTGTTACATATGAACCAATTGTTTCGATGTCATTTTCATAATCAGCCATAAATCTATCAGTATCTGATTGTACACCAACGATTAATGATGGTGTTCCGCCAGAGTGACCGGCTATAGCAGTAGTACATTCTACTAGAACACTTAATATCCTTGAGTTACTACTAACTCTACCAAGAACGATTGTTGATGTGTTACCAAATCCACCGACTGGAGTGGTAAATGTGTGTGATAATGAGTTGGCATCTGTTGCCGCACTATCTTCGTTAGCAATCAATGTCCATGCAGAACCTGAATATAGATACAATGCCCATTCACCTTCGCCTGTGTCTAATACGTGTGCTTGGTCACCTGTAAGAGGATTCATTGCATTTCTGGCAGCCATGTTTGCAACAACTGTAATACCACCACCGCTACGAATACCTTTTTCAACATTTAGACCTAGTGCATATGAACCAGAGTGACCTGACATGATACCGAAATCTACTGTAGGTGTACCAACTTTATCAGTAAGAATAATTTCACCACCGTCAGAACGTGTTAACTTAAGAGTTGCACCTGATGCCGCATTATATGATGTACCTAATGATGCGATTGAGGCTGTACCTGCAAAGTCGTTACCATTAGTATCTGATGTTCCATTTACAATAGTAAACGCATTACCTAGTGAATGTGTAATTACTAGATTACCACTTACATGTGTTGCTGTAACATTTGCAATACCTACCGAATTAATATCATCTGCCATATCTTCCGCAATAGCAACAGCCATAGAGTAAGCGGCTTGACCAGCAGTTGTAGTTGAGAAGTTTACTGTTGTTCCGTTAATACTTGCACTAAATGGTGGGAAACCACCAACAAGACCGTAAGCAGAACCGTGAGTTGCCGCATCACTTGTAATTGTATTTGGTGCTGGAGTCGAAGATGCTACTACGCCATGTGAAGATGTTGTTGCATTGATATCAGTTACCGCATTGTTTATCGAAACAGTACCACCAGAATTTGTTGTGAACAAAACATCAGTTTCATTAATTTCTAATTTATCAGCCGCACTAGCAGTACCATCAGTAACCGTACCTCTGGATACACTAGGAATAGCATTTGTTAATTTTAAGAATATTGCAACACCAGTATCTGTTAGTGTTAAATCACCAGAGTTGTCTGTTTTTGGATAAACAAAGTCACCTGGATTTCCTGGCAAACCTGGAACGAAGTCAACGATACCATTTGCTGGTCTTACGAGGAATTTATTTGGTCCAGGACCAGCGTGTGTTACTGTACCAACTAATCTTTCAATGTTAGCCGCATCGGCTAATTCAAATACGTTAGTGTTATGGTCAATTGCAACCACATCGCCTTGTTCGAAACCATGTGCTACTTGGTCTAACATATAGTTCATTTGTGGATTTAGATACTGAAAACGAGAGTTTACGTTTGCATAAAAGTCACTTGATACGATACCAACTGGTAACGGGTCAATCATAGGATGACCATTTTCGTTAATTTGGAATATAACTGCGTTGCCCGGAACTGTAAAGATACCATTACCAGCGGAACTTCTAAATGTGTTATATCTTAATCTATCTTCGACTAAACATACACAAGAGGTTGCTGTTTTAGATGTAATACTAACAATCTGCAAAGCACGACCATCAGTTGCACCAGCAATATAATCACCAACTACGATATCAAATCCATCAAATTTCTTAGGTGTTCTTGTTAAGTGCGAACCATGATTAACTGTTGTTACAGTCATAGTTAGTTGCCATCTATATGCTTTTGGCTGAGAACCGCCTGACCACCATAAGTCGCCTAGTCCATCATCGTAGTTCCATAATGCATCTGTTACCCTTGCAGAGACAGAAACAGGTATTACCTTGGCTGGTACATTTAAATCTATCGCACTTGTCTTATTGATTGCCATTTAATTCTTACCTTTTAAACTGTTGTAAACATCACCCAAGCATGTGTAGTTGTTCCGAAACTTCTTCCTGCACCCGTTGATGCCTCTCTAAGGTCTAGTGTTATATCTACTGAGCCCATTGTGCCAAATGCTATTGGACTTCCTGCCGAACCACCACCTGACATTTTTCTTGTATTCATGTCAGCATGTGCGTTTTTAATATTATACTCATTGGCAGAATATGCATAACCGTAAATCATTATACCTGCTGGTGGATAATTTGTTGAACTGAATGATACTTCTACATCACCACCTGTTGCTGATACAATAGTTGCACTAACGCCTGATGTGGCATTTGAAATTGATGATAAGTTTCCGTTTGTTGCGTAGTTCAATTTAAAGTATTCAATTGTAGCACCAGAACCACCACCACCGCCACCTGAAGGTGCGGCTGGAGCCCATTCACTATCTGCTTGTACCCAAGTTAGAACATCACCATTTGATGGTGTATTTGTTGTTGTATCTACATCTGATAAGTCATTAATCGCTGAAGCACCGCCACTTGATGGAGTTGTTGCCACAAATGCTGAACCATTCCAAGATAAAACATCACCACTTGATATGCCTGAAGTACTAACATCAGTCAAATCATTCATTGCCGCAGTACCTGACGCTACATCAGTTCCCGGTGCCCATGCTGAACCATTCCATTTTAGAACTTGTCCTGTGCTTGGTGATGATGTTGAAACATCTGACAATCCACTTAATGTTGAATTTAATGAAATTACACCTGAATTGATTTGGATGCCTGTGCCTGCTGAATTTGTATCTGGTTTGTTTGAAAGATTATCATAATCTTGTACATCACTGCCATTGAATGTTAATTTGCCACCACTTACTGCAACTATATCTGTACCAATATACAATGAAGTATTTAAATATACATTTCTGGCACGATTAGCGTTACTGCCTAAATCATATGTTGCATTTGATTCTGGTAAAATATGTCCAGAATTAGAAATTTGCCATCTGTCAGTGCCGTTAGTTTCAAATACAACACGACCATCTGCACCGCCATCTATTACTTCTACACTAGAGTTGCCTTCTTCAATCTTATCACCACCAGCACCGCCACCAGACTGGGCAACCCAAGCATAATCTGAACCGTTCCAAGAAAGAACATATCCACTTGTTGGATTACTTTGATTTAGATGAGAGTCAACATCACTATTTGCATACATTGTAGGAGCACCAGACAATGATGAATATGCTCCATCAAATAATGTTGGTTTGCCTGATAAGTCTGCGTATGCACCAGAGAAGAAACTATCTGTAATTCCATAACCAGCGAGTGTTGATGGTTTACCTGTTATTGAAGCAAATGATTGTGCTGGTACCGAAGTTAAGTAACCACTATCATTAGTCCATTGACTAATGTTACCAGATTTATTTGTAAATGTATGTGAACTAGTTGGTGTTACAGAATCTGTAATTCCGTATCCAGCGATTGTCGTTGGCTTACCAGTCAATGAAGCGAAAGTCTGTGCTGGAACTGATGTTAAGAAACCACTATCGTTAGTTAAATCACTTACGTTTGTAGGTAATGTTGGTCTGCCAGATAGTGATGAATATGCTCCATCAAATGCATCTGTGATACCAAATCCTGAAATTGTTGTAGGCTTGTTTGTTACTGCTGACCACGCCGGTGTTCCTGAGTTTGCAATCCAGTCATAGTCTGAACCATTCCAACTTAATATTTGTCCAGTTGTTGCTGAACCTGAGTTTAAGTGTGTATCAACATCGGCATTATCATAGTTATCAGTTTCTGTGAAAGATATAACACCAGTTGAAGCATTATATGATAAGTCACCTGCAACACTAATTGCATTTCTAACTCTTGTGTCTGTGAAGTATTTGTTTGTGCCTTCACTTAGATTAGTTGTTGATTTACTTGAAAGTCTTGTATCAAAATCTGTATTGAATGATGTATAAATTGTATCATCATTTTCATCAGCACTTGGTGTCCATGTAGAACCGTTCCATTTTAGAACTTGTCCTGTTGAAGGTGCAGTAGAACTTACATCTGATAAATTCTCTAGTTGTGCATTCAGTGAGAATACACCTGTTCCACTATTGTATGATAATCCCGTAGTTGCTGAGAAGGCAGCCCTTGCGTCTGTATCTGTATAATGGGCACCTGAGGCACCGTTTGAAACCCATGCGTAATCTGAACCATTCCAACTTAGTACATAACCACTTGTTGGGTTAGATTGATTTAAGTGTGCATCTACATCACTGTTATCATATGTACTTGCTGAAGTTATGAAGCCAGCATCGTTTGTTAATTGACTTGTAAGTGTTGGAATAGAAACTGTTGAGTTTGTCCAATCACCTGAACTATTATTGTATGTTAAGAACTGTCCATCTGAAACTGATGAAATTGTCACATCTGCAAAATCGTCAAGTGTCAATGCACCTAAGTCAACATTATTACCAGTTGAGATTGATAATGTTGTGCCAGAAAGTGATAATGTTTGTGAGTCTGTTTCTGAAGTCAAGTAGCCTGCATCGTTAGTCCATTGACTAATGTTACCAGTCTTATTTGTGAATGCTGTTGCACTTGATGGCGTTACTGCACCACCAGTTAATGAGAACACTGTGCCTGTTAATGTTAGTCCTGAACCAGCAGTATAAGTTGTGTCACTGTCTGTAGATGTAACCCATGCATAATCAGTACCTGTCCATTTTAGCATCTGATTTGTAGTTGCACCACTTACATTTAAATGTGTGTCAATATCGGCATTATCAAATGAATCTGTAATTCCATAACCAGCGAGTGTTGTAGGTTTACCTGTTAGTGATGAATATGCTCCATCAAATAATGTTGGTCTACCAGATAATGATGAGTATGCACCATCAAATAATGTCGGCTTCGCTGACAAGTCATTATATGAGCCAGAGAATAATGTTGGCTTACCACTTAATGATGAGTATGTTCCATCAAATAGATTTGGTTTGTTTGATAGACTATTATAGTCTCCATCAAAGTGACCAGATGTCAATGAGAATTCTGTGCCTGATAATGTTAGTCCAGTACCGGCAGTATATGTTGTGTCACTATCAGTTGATGTAACCCATGCGTAATCTGTGCCAGTCCATTTTAATACTTGGTTAGCAGTTGCACTACTTACATTTAAATGTGTATCAACATTACTATTTGCATATGAACCACCGCCATCAGTAATTCCATATCCTGCTAATGTTGTTGGCTTGCCTGTTATTGAAGCGAAAGTTTGTGCTGGTACGCTCGTTAAATAATTTGAGTCATTAGTTAATTGACTTACTGCTGTTGGTATTACAGTGTTACCAGCAAGTGCAGTTGTACTAGTTGTGCCTAATGCTAATGCATCAGTAATTCCATAACCTGCAATCGTTGTTGGCTTTCCAGTTAATGCAGTAAACGTTCCATTAAAACCTAAACCTGGCAGAGTAGATAAGTCTACTGTGTTGCCACTTGAAATTGTTAAATCAGAACCAGATATTGATAATGATTGTGGGACACTGCCACCGCCACCACCACCGCCACCGCCGGTGTTGTCTGCGGCTACCCATGCTGAACCGTTATATGTTAATACTTGACCGGCAGTACCACTTATTGCTAAGTTTTCTGCTAATACGGCAGTACCTTGGAATGTTTCAGCGTATATATCATTAAATTTAAATGATGGTGAACCTACGTCATATACGTTATTTGCTGAAGGTAAGAAGTTTGAGAATTTATCGTGGTATCTTGCATCACCTTCTGCTTTAGAAAATACATCTAAATTTGTTCTTGCTGTTGCAACATCTGATAAGTTGCTTAATGTACCATCAGCACCTGCTGAACCACCACCTGATACTGTGTTAACAAGTGTAATTGTTCCATTACCGTTATCTGTTAATGTAAGACCTGCACCTACTGCCAAACTCTTAAATTGTAGAGCATGTGATGTGGAATCTTTAGAGTGAAATAATGCAGTACCTGTACCTAAGTTAGTACCATCTTGGATTGTGTCTGTATTTGTTGCCGCTAATATTAATCCGCCAGTACCGTTATCGGTAATAGTAAGATTATCGCCACCAATTAATTTTTTAAGTTGGAGTGTTGTTCCTGCTTCACCGTAATGTATTGCAGTTCCTGTTGAGCCGACATTTTCGATTGCTGTAAATCCAGCCGCTCCGCCACCACCAGCACCTGCCGAGTTGACAAATGCGCCTTCGCTTTGGTCGTATACTAGTACTTGGTCTTCTGCTAAATTGCCAATAAGTTTGAACTGTGGCTGAAATGGTTGTGCGTTTATACTCATGTCTATTCCCTATTAGTAATTCAGGTAAATCTTCCCTACAAATCCTGCTGTACTGTAGTCTGTTATACCTAATGATGTTCTGTCTAATTTTGCTCTTAAATATACTAAGTTAGCAACAAAAGTAAAGCCATCTACACCAGTAAAGTTATCATAATCTTTATATGGTAAACCGGCAAGAAGAATGTCAAACCAATCATCTTCTGTTGGTGTAGTTGCTAATGTTCCTTGAATTTTGATGCGACCTTTTAGGTTGTTGCCATAGACTGCTACTGTATGAACACCATCTGTGTAACCATAATATGAATCACCTGGTACTGCATCACCTATAGTGTCTAATGAAGTAGCGCCTGTTAGTGGTAATAGAGTAGTTGTTTTACGAGCCATATGCCTTCCCTCTTAAGTTGTATTAGTAGTTAAAGAATCTTCTTCTTCTCTTATTTATCTAATTCACTTATTAGGACTGCTTTGGAAATTGATTTTATGTTCTCACCAAACATAAATGTGAAGTATTCCACATCTACTTGTTCTTTACAATACATACTGTATGTTGCCCATGAACCATAGTAGCCAAAACGCTTAGTTACTGACTTTATGTTTCCTGAGACTGCATAGTTGGTGTTGTCTTTGAATGTTTCGTTGATATCATCGCACACATCAGCAAAAGTGCCTATTGTGTATAATAGTTCTACTTTGTATCTGTGTTTCTTAAGATATAATGATTTTCGTAAATCAACATTGGAATCAAACTTATCAAGTATATCTTTTAAGTCTGGAAATAATGGTTCGGTGTATTTGACGTGTAACTCTTTAAACTCTTCTTTTGCTTTTAAATAATCTTCTTTTTTCAGAAAATAAGCATGAGTATGATATCCATTATTGAACTTAATTCTACCTTTGAACTCTTTCTTTAAATAATCGTGGCATTGTTTCCTAATCATCCAAGAATGTTCACTTGGTTTCTCTACACGATAGTAAAATCGTGGAAGATTGCCCAATCTAGGATAAGTTATTCTATAAGGATATAAGTTGTAAAATAGTTTTGTTACTGTCTCAGTGTACATTATGTATATAAAAACTCAACGTTATCTTTCTCATTAATCAGAATTTTAGCATTACCGCCATCTTTTAGTTTACCAAAAAGAATCTCTTTTGATATTGGCTTTTTGATGTAATCATTTACCACTCTCTGTAAAGGTCTAGCACCCATCTCTGGTACATATCCTCTATTTCTTAACCATGTTCTGGCTGAATCAGATAGTGTAATAGTTACATTCTTATCTTTCAACATCTCATTAATCTCGTTAATAGTCTTATCAACAATCATATCAATATGATGTCTTTCAAGTGCTACGAATTCAACTGTAGCATCTAGTCTGTTTCTAAATTCTGGTGAGAAAAACTTGTTTACTGCTACCATACTTGCATCGTCATGGTCGTTACTAAAACCAATTGCTTTCTTATTCTTTTGTGCCGCACCTAAGTTAGATGTCATTATAAGAATTACATTACTAAAGTCTGCTGTTTTACCAGTTGAACTAGTCAAACGACCATCGTCCATAACTTGGAGTAATAAATTCATTACACTTGGATGTGCTTTCTCTACTTCGTCTAATAGAACAATACAGTTTGGTGTTTCGTCAACATCATTGATAAGTTGTCCAGCACCTGCACCACCTTCTGCGTGTCCGACATAACCTGGAGGAGCACCGATAAGTTTTGATACAGAATGTTGTTCCATATATTCTGACATATCATACTTGCGAAGTTTTATTGATAAGTTATCTGCAAGTTGTCTACATAGTTCTGTTTTACCAGTACCAGTTGGACCAACGAATAAGAATGAACCAACAGGTTTATTGCGTTCTCTCATGCCTGATTTACTTACTAGAATACTTTCAACTAATGTGCCAACTGCGCCATCTTGACCAAATAACTTTTTCTTAATGTTGTCTTCTAAATGAATAAAATTATTATTTTCTTTTGCGTCAATCATATCCATAGGAATACGAGTTATCTTAGAAATCGCTTCTTCTATTTCTTTGTTTGTAATAGGACCTGAGTGACCATGAAGTTTGCCTCTTGCACCAGCAATATCGATTACATCAATAACTCTATCTGGGTTGTATTTGCCATGCATGTAACGTTCTGCTAATTCAACTGCCATATCAAGCGAATCATCTGTATACTCAAGTTCATGGAATGCTTCGTAATATTGTTTAAGACCTTTAATAATTAGTTTAGTGGTTTCTTTGCTTGGTTGGTCTACTACTACTTTTTGAAAACGTCTTTGTAATGCTCTGTCTTTTTCGAAATTTTCTCTGTATTCTTCGCTTGTTGTTGCACCAACACAGAATAGTTTACCACTTGCTAATAATGGTTTCAATAAGTTTGCGATATCAATGTTTGAACCACCGGCTGAACCAGCACCCATAATCATATGAATTTCGTCAATGAACAAAATAACATTGTCTTTCTTAGCAAGTTGGTCGAATACTAGTTTAGCACGTTCTTCAAATTCACCACGATACTTTGTACCAGCAACAAGACTTGTAACATCTAAAGAATATACAGTTTTGTCTTCAAGTATATTAGGAACTGTGCCTTCTGAAATCATTAATGCAAGACCTTCGGCGATGGCTGTTTTACCAACACCTGGTTCACCTACAATAATCACATTGTTCTTCTTACGTCTGGCTAGAACTTCTGTAATTTCAATTAGTTCTTCTTCTCTACCAATAACCGGGTCAATTAAACCTTCACTAGCAGTTTCGTTTAGATTTGTACAAAAGTCTTCAAATTTGACAGTCTGTGATGGGTCACCAGTTTGAGCAGGTTTAGACGTGTAGAATTCTTTTTGAATAATTGTGATAGCACCTTCTCTTGTTACTCCATGTTTGGCTAAGAAGAAATATGCATAAGAATCTGTTTCACTTAATAATGAAATTAATACGTCTCTACAAAATAGTTTAGTTCTGCCACTAAAGATAACTTGAGTGATAGCACGATTAAATACTCTACTCAACGCCGCAGTCTTACGAGGTCCTCGTCTATCCATTGCCGCTGACATATCAGTAATATCTTCTCTATCTTTCAGATATTTCTCAACGTCTTCTGCGATAGCACCACTTTTTACTTGCATATCGGTCAATAAGTCACTAACATCTGATTCTTCTAAAATAGAAAATAATAAATGTTCTAGTGTGACGTATTCGTGTGTTAGAGAATTGGCAAATTGAACTGCCCTCTCTAATGTGATACTAATTCTATCTACACTTCCATCTCGTTCTTGTTCTGCCATCTATGTCCTCTTTAGAAAATTAATCTTCAAGTTCGTATTATTTATAATGTTTTTTACTAAAATTGTGTCACCTATTCTAGTGGTCTTTGGTACTGTAACAATGTAATGAATATCTGGAGATATATCATCTCTAAATCCAGACTTAGTCCCTCTCATTGCGTCTAGTTCTTCTTCACTTACTTTTACATTCAATGTGACTGTGATAATACTGCCACTGTCTGATTGTATCTTTTTAATATCTGTAAATGCTTGTCTAATATCATCAAGTTTCTGTCTGTCGCCATCACCTGTGTCTGGATGATGTTTCATTAACAATCGCTTATATGCAATTCTTATCTCATCTTCACTGGAGTATTTGGTTATGCCTAGAACCTTGAATGGTGACATAATTAATCTGATTTAAGGAATGATTTTATCTTTGAGAGTGAACTTGGCTTTGAATCAAGTGCCTGTTCTGCCTCAGAAATAACATTCGCATCTTCGATTGCCTTGTCGGCTTTTTCGTAATATTCTTTATATGCAATAAGAATTGCTTTTTGTTCAGAAAGGTATCTAATCACTTCAGCATTGTTTAATGCTAACGCTTCATAACCTTCGTGTGTAAGTGCAAATAATACAACAGGTTTACCAGACGCTTCTAATTCTCTCCAAACTTCATCAATGTTTTCTTCTGTAACCACGAGATAATCTACTTCTTTCATATTCGCTATTTCAGATTCTGGCAAAACAAGTAATGGACGTTCTACTGGTTCTGCTGAGTAATCAACTTTTTTTGGTAGTGTAGCAGAACATCCACTTAGTACTACTGCTAGTGTTCCTGCTAATAATGTTTCTTTAATCATGGTCTTGGCCCCGTATAATTAGGATTTGCCACATCTGAACAAGTTGTGTTCGCTTGTGACTTCTTTGTCACCGCAATTTCTTTCTCAGTTAGTGGTGAACCAGTTAGTATCTCATAACATCTTAACACATCTTTGGTACCTTTGTCAACTATTCTTTCAATTAATTTTGGTTTTGCTTGTGCCAAGTCTCCAAGTTCATGTTCACTTAGTTTAGATTCTAATTTGTTTACCCTCGAACTTGCAACTTTAAAATCATCTGACACTCTAGTATATTGTGCCTGTACTTCTACTAAGTCTTTTTGTATAGCCTTAACAGCCGCTTCTGAGGCTTGCTGTGCCAATTCTGCTTTAGCGGCATTTTCTCTATAGATGCCAATTTGCTCTTGTGTATATTGATAATATTTCCATGCACCAAATCCTACTACTCCTGTAATAGCGGCCATAATGATTACCAATTTTATTTTACCTAATATCATAACTTTCTTTCTTTTTTATTTGTGTCGGAAAGTGATTCTACCCATGCTCAAATCATATGGGGTCATTTCAACTGAGACTTTATCCCATAGGATAACTTTGATACTGTTTTTACGCATTTTACCCGACAATGTACATTTTACCATATGTTCGGTTTCACCATCGAGTTTTACCTCGAATTTGTCGCCAGGAAGAATCTTAATTACTTTACCTTCGAACTTTAACGGTTCTTCTTTAGCCATTCTTTAATTTCTTCTGCCTTTACTTTAATTGCTGGACGCTTATAGAACTTAATTTCCCATTCATCATTTTTTACTAATCCATGAATGTCGTTTATCAAACTCATAGTAACGTTCATTAAATCTTCGTTCTCAACTTCAACAAATACAATATACATACCAACGTCATTTGGATTTGGAGAAACTTCAGTATCTAATATAGATGTTACACCTCTTTCAATAAACTTTGCTAAGTCTAGTGCTGGTGCTTCGTCTTTGATATAAAATCCTATAACAATAACATCATCTTCTGTACCTGTTTTAGGTTTAAACTCGCCAACTGATACAGTCTTATCTACTAAAGATACTAAATCACCGTATTCTACACCTTCATTAAATTCTTCGTATTTCATTATGTATCCTGCCCAAGTTTAGTTTCATCATCTAACCCAGTTTCATAAGCATTAGATAATTCTGATTGATTGATGTCGCCATCAACTACATCTTTACCTGTTAATGCTTCATCAACAAATTTACGTGGCATCCAAATATCAACTAACCAAACGTCTTCTGAATCTAACTTTGGTTTTTTGTTTGAGTCCAAATCTTCTTGTTTTTTAACTGTTCTTGGAGTTTTTAATGTTGCTTTCTTAAATTTAACATCACACCCAATGTTTTCTAATCTTGCTTTCGCTTTTGGATTAGGCATTTTTAGGTATGGATACATTAAAGTAACATTTAGCCAGTATCTGGACAATTTAGGACCTTGAGCAACTTCACCTTGTTTCCAATTCTCATATCCGTACATACCCTGTTCTTCGAGCATATGTTCAAATTCTAATAGAATATCTAATAAAGTGCCATTACCATCAACATTTCTTAGATTATCAATGATGTCATTTTGCTTAATATCGTCCATATTTGTATTTCTCCACAATTATAAATGTATTTATCATTTCCAGAACGGAAATATTTTTATCTCGTTTAATTATATATTATGTATATTCTATTACTACTTGGCTAAATACCTTTGTAAGCAGAGATGTTTACTTTCTGAAAATCCCTCATCAGGAGGAACAATATGGCACGAAAAAAACGTGTTGAGAGACAGAATAACAATCATAAAGCATACAATAACAGCAATGATATCGTACCACTTTATAGTAAAAGAACACCTACAATTTTACCTAGAAATGTTGCACAGGAAGATTACCTTTATCAGTTAGCCGACCCAAGTACAAATATCGTATTTGCGATTGGTCCTGCTGGTACCGGTAAAACTCTGTTGTGTACACAAATGGGTATTAAAGCATATATGGAACGGGAGGTCTCCAAAATAGTAATAACAAGACCGGCAGTGTCGGTTGATGAGCAACACGGTTTTTTGCCAGGCGACTTGAATGAAAAGATGGCGCCATGGACAAGACCAATATTTGATATATTCGAAAAACATTTTACGGTAGTTCAAATCGAAAACATGTTATTAGAGAATATCATAGAAATAGCACCTTTAGCCTACATGAGAGGCAGAACGTTTGAAGATTCATGGATTATTGCAGATGAAATGCAAAATGCAACGAAATCGCAAATGAAGATGTTATTAACGAGAATAGGCAACAACACAAAAATGATAGTCACGGGAGATTTAAAACAACATGACCGCGGATTTTCAGAAAACGGACTTTCTGACTTCATTCAATTAGTTGACCATTTCGAAAAAGATGAACAAAGACTATCACACATTTCAATCTCACAATTTGATATGCAAGATGTAGAAAGGCATCCAGCAGTGATAGAAATATTAGAAATTTACGGCGAAGACGAATAAACGGGATGACAAAGGGGAGCAAATAACATGCTCCCCTTTTTACTGGTCGGAGTAGTAGGATTTGAACCTACGATTTCTACGTCCCAAACGTAGCGACTTACCAGACTAGCCTATACTCCGTATTGGCCTGCTCGGCAGGACTTGAACCTGCAACCTACGGCTTAGAAGGCCGTTGCTCTATCCAGTTGAGCCACGAGCAGTAAAATTAGAGTGTATGTGTGGTAGGTTTCAAGGCTTTCAAGTCAATCAAGGGAATTCTTCCTTGTGACTGACGTTGCAATATTTCAGCAACACGCTCCACCTCACTCACACTAACGACAAACACTTGCCGGCATACTTGCATCGGGTGATTTTATTTACCGTAGCGATACAGTTTCATCTTCATATGCCTCACCAACGGCATACTAGTTGGGCGCCACCCAACGGGTCCTTGGCGGAAGATTAGGGATTCGAACCCTAGGAAGAGTTGCCTCTTCGTCGGTTTAGTAAACCGGTGCTTTCGACCACTCAGCCAATCTTCCTTATTCTTCGTTATAAGTATCTTCAAAACTTTTGATAATACTTTTCTTTTCAACAATTAAACCCTCAAGTGAATTTAACGACATCCGTTTTTCATCACTTGCACCTTCAGTAAAGGCAATAATTGCACTTTCTAGGATTTCGATATCTCTGATTAAATCATTCATACTATACTCCTTTTAATTTTGGTTCGCCCGGCCAGATTCGAACTGACAACATAACCGTTATGAGCGGCAGGTTCTACCGTTGAACTACAGGCGAAACTAATGATGGTACTCTCGGGCGGACTCGAACCGCCAAGCCCTAAGGGCGACAGATTTTAAGTCTGTTGTGTATACCAATTCCACCACGAGAGCAATATGATTTCTATAGCGTGTAAGCGTCCATAGATTTTCCGATAGTGCAATTTTCAGCACCATAAATGATAACTTGTTGATTGTAAACAAAGTCTGCTTGAGTTTTGTCCAATGCTTCCCAACGTGAGACAGCACCGTCTTCTGCAATTACTTGCACAAAATATAAATCACTCATTTTTAACCTCTTTCTATAATGTTGTAGATTTCTTCCCAGTCATAAGCATAATCAATACCCTCTGCTTTGTGGTCTTTGTTATGTTCATGTTCAATAACAATAGGCTTCAACCCGTATTTTAGTCCTGCTTCTGCATTCTCTGGCTTATCTTCAATCCAGTACAACCCAGAATCTTTAAACTTTACAAGTTCTTCATCTTTGTCAGCACCTGTGTCTAAACAGATAACATCGATAAAGACATTCTTACCGAATATGTTTTTCAAGTTGCTAATTCGTAGCATCTGTGCTTTCACATCTAAACTTAAACTAGTAATCACAATGAATTTCCAGCCATGTTCAACTAGTTTGGCAACACCACTTCTTGCATCTTTGTACGCAGGAAGGAAGCCCATCCAAGCACTTTCATTAAATTCTTTAACTAACTTCTTACCTAAAGTCTTAGGAATACCGAATGTAGTAGAAATATCATAAGTCGCTTCTGCTTTTTTAGTGAAGCCCTTAGTCTTCATCCAATCGTGGAATGCATCTTCCCAAGCGAGAAGAACTCCGTCACAATCTGTCAATATAATCTTTTCGTCTTTCAATTTAACCTCTCTATTTTTTCTCATTTATGTATACATTATAGCATGAATACCGATATTGTCAAGTTTTTAATTATGCTAATTCTTCTGTAGGAGTATAGTTTTTAGGCAAACGACCACCCGCATCAATACATTCTTTTAAACTTTCAAAAGAGGTAAAGTTTTTTGTACGTTTGTAATATGAACTATCTGTAGCATGACATATTTCACTCTTGCTCATTTTAACCGCAGGGTCAATATCACTTGCTGATGCTGAACCTGAGAAGATTGCTGATGCAATTCCTAGAATTAAAAATACAGCAAGAAAACCTTTAATGTAACTCTTAATTGCGTGAAATACTAAACTCATAACTTAACCTCTCTTTATTGAATATACTATTATTATACCATGATTCGTGGTTTTGTCAAGTTTTTACGAACCCACAGTTAACTCAATAAAGTTATTTTCTATGTTATAATCTAGTTGTTCAACATATACGCCATGATATCCACAAGCATCCATAAGATGTTCTGAGGCTTTAAGA
>Ga0206677_10000045_pt1 | contig 95957 bp, 78 predicted proteins | sample M130m12015metaG_FD_155475 | JGI IMG/M metagenome (GOLD analysis project Ga0206677, IMG submission 155475) | Ammonia-oxidizing marine archaeal communities from Monterey Bay, California, United States - M1 30m 12015 | ecosystem: Environmental > Aquatic > Marine > Intertidal zone | place: USA... | reverse complement strand
ATAATGTAGGCTATGATACCCCAAAATATTACGGCTGAAAACTGCATATTCGTCTTTCGAGATTAATTATTTTTTATTTAATAAGAAGTGCATCACCATAACAAAGAAAATTATATCCTTTTTTAAGGGCAGTCTCATATACTTTCATGGCAAGTTTATGATCATCTAAGTACGCAGAAGTAAGCATCATTAGAGTTGACTGTGGTTGATGAAAATTAGTTAGATAACAATTCGCAATTCTGGGTTCATAAGGTGGAAAAATAAATTTATCTGTCCAATTATCGTCTGGGTTTAACATCCCAAATGCAGAAACTGAACTTTCCATGGCTCTCATGACACTTGAACCAACAGCAAGAACTCTTTTCTTATTATTTTTTGCATTATTTACAATATCTGCCGCTTCTTGGTCTATTCTAAAATGCTCGCTGTCCATTTTATGTTTAGTCAAATCCTCTACTTCTACTGGTCTGAATGAGCCTAGACCGATATTTAAATTCACCTTAGCAAATTCAACACCCTTAATTTCTAGTCTCATCATAAGAGCTTTTGTGAAATGAAGCCCGGCAGCAGGCGGAGCAATTGCACCTTCTTCCTCTGCAAAAATGGTTTGATACATTTCTTCATCTTCTGGTGTAGCTTCACGATCCAAGTATTTTGGAATTGGTGTATGACCCAATTTATCAACTACATTTTTAAATTCTTGATTCGTACCATCAAATAAAAATCGAATAGTTCTCCCTCTAGAAGTAGTATTATCAATAACTTCAGCAACCAGTTCATCTTCTCCAAAAAATAATTTATTACCAACTCTTATTTTTCGAGCGGGATCAACTAATACATCCCACAATCTAAGGTCTTCATTAAGTTCTCTGAGAAGAAAAACTTCAATTTTTGCTCCTGTTTTCTCTTTGTTACCATATAGTCTTGCAGGAAAAACTTTTGCATTATTAAGCACCATAACATCTCCTTCGTCAAATTCATCCAAAATATCCTTAAACATTTTATGCTCAATGGTTTTCGTAGCTTTATCTACAACCATCAACTTACATTCATCTCGATTGTATGGGGAAGTTGAGGCAATTTTCTTTTGATCTAATTCAAAATGGAATTCTGATAATTTCATGTATAGTTATTTGGTATTTTAATGCAAAAATTTGGTGCAAAAATAACCTTTTTGAGAGGCGAAGTCAAGATGTCAATTCATTCCTACATAATCATTAGGCATTGAACCCCTTTTAATTAAGTAAAAACAGCTGATTAGACATTTGCAACGGATAGACTAAAACAGGCCTTTTATCGAAACAATTTTTAGAACCAACCCTTTGTCATTACTCTTGTAGCGTAAAAATGAAATTTACCTCGTTATTCAAAGAATCCATCGCTTTAACAATACGTTTCTTAAAAGCAAATAAACTGCGTAGTTTTCTGTCCGTCTTAGGAATAACCATTGGTATATCCTGTATTGTGGCCATTTTTACTGCCACCTATTCCCTTGAGAAAAACATTCGTAACAACGTGGACAAATTAGGTGATAAAATTATTTATGTAAAAAAATGGCCATGGACGTATGGTAACGGATACAAGTGGTGGGAATACATGAACAGACCAAAACCAAATGTCAAAGAATACCAACGGCTAACTCGTGACTCGAATAAAGAGATCATTAAAAACACTGCATTTTATTATGAGTTTAGTAAAAATAAAATCCAGTCCGTTCATGAAGAATTATCTGATATAAAAATCATAGGAGTCATGGGTGATTTTTTCGAAATCAACCAATGGGAGGTTTTTAGCGGACGAGTATTTAATGATTTTGACCTGAACACAGGAAAAAATAGTGCAATTGTTGGATATAATGTAGCCTTAAATTTATTTGAGGGTAGAAATCCAGTTGGAAAAAAGGTAACAATAAACGGAAGCAAAGCCACCATTGTGGGTGTATTTGATTATCAAGGTTCTAGTATTGGAGGCTTGCAATACGATGATCTCGTTGTCTTGTCTACGAAATTTGCTCAAAGATTTGCTAAACCCTCTGGATCAGGATCTTCTCCATCCATTGTAATCAACGGATATGAAAATGTAGATATCAATTCATTATCCTACGAAGTAACTCGTATCATGCGATCCATACGAAAAATCAAACCAAAAGAAAAAGACAATTTTGCATTAAACAAACTAACCATGGTCTCTGATAGTTTAAGTCAAACTTTTGGAATGATTGATATAGCAGCTGGAATTATTGGGTTTTTCTCTTTACTAGTAGGTGGGTTTGGTATTGCTAATATCATGTTTGTATCTGTTAAAGAACGAACATCTATCATCGGGCTTCAAAAAGCTTTAGGAGCTAAGCGAGTATTCATATTATCTCAATTTTTATTTGAGTCTGTATTCCTATGCATTATAGGAGCTTTGATAGGAATTGTTTTTGTAATAGGACTCGGACTTCTGGCATCCTACTTCACATCATTTCAAGTATTTTTTAGTGCTTCAATCTTCACATTTGGGATTTCAATTGCCATTGGGATAGGAATTATTGCAGGGATTTCTCCTGCCATTCTCGCTTCTAAAATGGACCCTGTTATAGCACTACGTAAATAAAAAAGAGCCCCTTAAGGCTCTTTCCATTTTTATAAAGTAAAGATTTTTTTAATCAAGCAGGGTATTTGTCTTAGCAACACCTGCTGCACTTTCTTTAAGTTTATTAGTTTCAGACTCACTCAAAGAAACTTCTACTATCTTTTCAATTCCATTTTTACCAATAATACAGGGAACTCCGATTGATAGACCTTCAATTCCATATTCACCATCCAATAAAGCAGAACAAGGGATTATTTTATGAGAGTCCAATGCAATGGCTTTAACAATTTCTGAAACTGCTGCTCCTGGAGCATACCATGCACTTGTTCCAAGAAGCCCTGTCAGTGTAGCACCACCAACTTTAGTGTCGTTAACAATTTGATCCATTCTTTCAGGAGATAAGAACTCCGAAACATTCACGCTATTTCTGGTTGCTTTTTCTATGAGGGGCACCATACCTTTATCGCTATGTCCACCGATTACCATTCCATCTACATCAGATGACGGGCATGACAAGGCTTCAGCGATTCTGTACTTAAATCGAGCACTATCTAAAGCTCCTCCCATTCCAATAATTCTATTCTTCGGAAGGTCTGTATTTTTATGAACTAGGTAGGTCATCGTATCCATTGGATTACTAACAACTATGATAATTGCATTGGGTGAATGCTTCAATAAACTATTGCTTACAGACTTTACTATACCTGCATTAATACCAATAAGTTCCTCACGAGTCATTCCTGGCTTACGGGGAATTCCACTTGTAATAACAGCAACATCACTATTAGCAGTTTTATTGTAATCATTGGTTGCCCCAACAATTTTAGTATCGAAGCCATTGAGTGATGCACATTGCATCAAATCCATAGCCTTACCCTCTGCAAATCCTTCTTTAATATCTATCAGACAAACCTCTGACGCAAAATTTTTAATGGCAATGTACTCTGCACAACTTGCACCTACAGCACCTGCTCCTACAACTGTTACTTTCATTGGTGCAAAAGTAACTTTTGACAAGACATAATCCTCATGCCAATAAGCCATTTTTATAAAAAATATTAGCTAGAATTGAATTTCTGAAATTTCACCTTCAACTATTAAATTTCCATCAGTTGCATTTTGAACATCCTCAATTGAAATTCCAGGAGCTAATTCCTTAAGTTCGAATCCACGAGGTGTCACATCAATAACACACAGGTTCGTTACAATTTTTTTAACGCACCCAAGACCAGTAACAGGAAGTGTTAATTTTGAAAGCAATTTACTTGCACCCGATCTATTGGTGTGCTGCATTGCAACAATAATATTCTGTGCCGATGCAACTAAATCCATGGCTCCTCCCATACCTTTCACCATTTTCCCAGGAATTTTCCAATTAGCAATATCTCCCTTATCATTCACCTCCATGGCTCCTAGTACTGTCAAATCAACACGACCCGATCTAATCATAGCAAAACTGGTTGCACTATCAAAAAAAACTGATCCAGGCAAGGTTGTGACAGTTTGCTTGCCTGCATTAATTAAATCTGCATCTATCTCAGACTCTTTAGGGAAAGGTCCCATTCCTAATAATCCATTTTCAGATTGGAGTGTAACATTTATACTCGAGGGAACATAATTGGCCACTAGTGTTGGAATGCCAATGCCAAGATTGACATAATATCCGTCGTTGAGTTCTTGGGCTATTCGCTGTGCTATTTGCTCTTTAGTTAACATATCTTGATCAATTTTGACGGATGGTTTTCTGTTCTATTCGTTTTTCATAATCTGTACCCTGGAAAATTCTATTGACAAAAATGCTAGGTGTATGAATAAAATTTGGATCCAGCTCTCCAGGCTCAACTAACTCTTCTACTTCTGCAATAGTAATTTTACCAGCCATAGCCATCATCGGATTAAAATTTCTGGCAGTTGCTTTATAAATAAGATTACCATCGGTGTCTCCTTTCCAAGCTTTAACTATTGCAAAGTCTGATTCAAAGGCTTTTTCCATGATAAATTGCTTTTCTCCAAATACTCTAGTCTCTTTGCCTTCCGCTATTTCAGTTCCAAATCCTGCGGGAGTATAAAAAGCAGGAATACCAGCACCCGCAGCTCGACATCTTTCTGCAAGCGTACCCTGTGGCAATAATTCTACTTCTAATTCTCCAGAAAGAAGTTGCCTTTCAAATTCTGCATTTTCCCCAACATAAGATGATATCATTTTACGTACTAATTTACTCTGAAGCATCAAACCAATTCCAAAATCATCCACTCCAGCATTATTTGAAATACATGTCAAATCCCTAATTCCAGCTTTGACTATTGAAGAAATTGAATTTTCAGGAATACCACACAAACCAAAGCCTCCGAGCATAATAGTCATGCCATTTTGAATACCACGAATTGCTTCATCAGCATTTTTAACCACTTTATTCATAGATGTAAGATTTCACAAAGTTAAATATTATAACATTCAATCATCATTACAAATAATCTATTAATCAAGTTTAATACGATAAACTATGTCCTTAGTTTAATCGTTATCTTATAAATTTGTAGCTATAATTCAATTCATGGCACGCTCTAGTTATCAAAAAAACATTCTCGCACTGCTTATTTTAATGTATGTGAGCTTGCAATCTTTTGGCCAGTTAGGTAATGAATGGATTGATGCTTCACAACGATATTTTGCATTTAAAATTGGTGAAAATGGTGTTTATCGGCTAGATTACAATTCGCTCTCAAGCCATGGGATACCTGTTGATGGTATCAATCCAAAAACAATTCAAATTTTTAAGAATGGAGAAGAACAATATCTCTTCATAAAAGGACAAGAGGATAATCGTTTTGATAATGATGATTTTATTGAATTTTATGCCACTAAAAATGATGGCACATTAGATACCGAACTTTATAAAGAGGCATCCAATCAACCAAACATACATCAAAGCTTATTTACCGACACCTCAACGTATTACTTAACTTGGAGTACAAATATTTCAAACAAAAGAATAGAATCCTATTATGACAATAACTATGACGGAAAAACTGCTGATTCATATTTTATAGATGAACAAATTGTATCCTTCAAAGATTACTTCTTTTCGGGAGTCCCTAATCAAAATAATTCAAGTCAACAATTTTCAGAATACACCGACGGAGAAGGTTTTGGACGTTGGATATGGACTAGTCAACCTGAATTCAAAATAAACTTACCCCATGTCTTCTCAAACGGCCCAAATGCAGAATTTGAAGTTCTTGCTTTTTCTGCTAACCACAATACTAGTGAAATTTCAAATGGCTACAACCATGAACTCTCCTTATCTTTAGACAATAAAACAACTATACTCACATCTCAAAAAGCACTCGGATACCAGCGAATTCAGTTGAATGCTCCATTAGACCCTAGTGAATTAAAACCTGTAACATCGTTGTACATTGGCGAATCTAACTATAACCAAAGTGCCTTTGTTTTATCCTACATAAAGTGCAATTACCCGCGTTTACTGAATCTCAATAACAATAGTCAACTCAGGGTAAATGGCTCTTTCAATTCTTCTTTTTTTAATTTTAGTGACTATCCGATAACAAAAAACAATCCGCACGTAATTGACTTATTGAATAATAAAAGAATTGAAGCAGACAAACAGGGAAACCAATCTATTCTATTCAATTTAGAAGCAAGCGGAATTGCTAATTTTTATATTTATGATGCTTCTGATGTGATTTCCATTAATTCATTGGAAGAATTAACCTTAGGGAAATCTGCAATCAATCAGTCAACTGATTATCTGATTATTACTCATCCGAATTTAACACCTGGAGCAAATAACTATGCGAATTATAGAATGAGTAATTCTGGAGGAAGTCATACCACTGCTACTATATATGTGAATGATATCTATCATGATTTCGGTTATGGAATGGAAGGCCCACTTGCCATAAAAAAATACATCCAATACTTAAAAACATCGACTCCAAATCTCAAATATATTTTACTACTTGGCAAAGGTCAAACCTATAATCGTATTCGAACAAACACAGCTCTTAAAACTGCACTCAACCTAGTGCCTTCCATTGGGTTTCCTCCAAGTGATTATTTGTATGTTTCATCACTTGATGTAAGTGACTTGAGTTTAGATTTTAGTATAGGAAGAGTCCCGGCCCGAAGTAATGAACAAGTTGAAATTTATTTGAATAAAATCAAAGCATTCGAAGCTCAACCTCCTGCAGCATGGCAGAAAAAAGTAATTCAACTTGCGGGTGGTATTGGTTTTGAAAATCAATCATTCAAAAATTATCTAAACAGTTATTACAATATTTTGAGTGACACTTCTTATGGGGGGTATCGAGTCATGTTCTCAAAATCCGAACCTCTTCCAATACAAACAAGCCTCACATCTAAAATACAAGCAGAGGTCAATGATGGATCCAATATGCTGATGTATTTTGGTCATGGAGCGGCACAGGTAACAGAAATCTCCCTCGGCGAACCCTCAGATTATAATAATTATGGAAAGACACCCCTATTCTTCTTTAACGGTTGTGCTTTGGGAAATACGTATGAAGATTTCTCACTTGCTGAAAAATTTCTTTTTGAACCTAATAAAGGTGCCCTTGGTTGGATTGCAAGCACCAACCTATCTTTCACCTCTCAATTATTCAGTCATAGTCTAGAAATACATAAAAAACTATTTCAAGATAATTACGGAGAGAGTATAGCAAGTGCCATCAAAGCTGCTTCAAGAACCTTCGGCAGTATTGATCGACCATTGGATATTATTCAATCTAGACAACTAGTGTATCATGGTGACCCTGCATTCAAGCTTAAATCACCCGAAATGCCCGATTTTAAATTTTCCCAAGTTTCTGTTGGAAATGTAACTCGTGGTGATTCATTATCTATCCTTGCTCAAGTAAGTAATATTGGCAGGGCTATAAAACAAACTTTAGATATCCATTGTAAAATAACCCGTAATGGTCAGACTATTTTTACAGATCAATTGTATATCCCTACCCCCTATTTTCAAAGCACTATTGAATTCAAAGTTCCTCAAGCTATTTTATCAGGGCTTATTGATATCCAACTTGAATTGGATAGCATAAATTCAATTCAAGAAATGCTTCCCAATGGTGAATCAAATAATACATACAATACAAAATACCTCGTCAAAGAAATATCTCCAACAATTTTAAAGCCTTCAGCAGATGAGATTATCTCTAGCAACAGCGTTGAATTGATACTTCAACTTCCAGGCAACACAGATATAAACCGAGAAATTATCGTTGAATGGGATAGCACCCCAAATTTTAATAATACGACTGGCAAAAATCAGTTCAACCATAATAAAACCCTTATCAGAAAGGAAATTGAATTTCCAGAAATTGACAACAAAGACTATTACATACGTGCAAGATATATAGAAAATGGAGATACTTCTGATTGGGCTTATCAGACTTTTGGCATCATCAATGATGACCCAGAGGGATGGACAGAAGGAAATCGTTGGAAATTTTTCAACTCTTCATCAAATGCTATTTCTGTGGACTCAAACTCTGGTAAATTTAGTTTTCTAAGAACCACATCTAAAGACTACCAAATAGAAACTGGAGGCGGTGGTCTTGGGCCATATACATCTCGATGGATTATCATCGATGGCACACCTGTCATCACCAATTGGTGGCCTTTTAGCGGTGTATCTATGATATTCATTAACCCTGATACAGATGAGAGGTATCATGAACCATCAAACTCCTTCAATGTACCTTTTAAAGCACCTTGGTTTGGCACTACTCCTCCACCCTATAATGTGGTTGGAGAACCCTGTGCTATGTACAACTACAATACAAATACATTAGATGACCAAGATTCTTTGATAGCTTTACTAGGTCGGATACCCAAAGGATACCATATCATAATGCTCAATATGAGTGATTGTAATACGGAATTATTTAAGCAAGAACTCTGGGATGCATTTTCCGAATATGGCATAACAAAACTTCAATCCATAAAGAAAGGAGAACCTTTTGGAGTATTTGGAACGAAAGGTAGCGGTCAGTCTGCCACAGAATATCTTGCTGACTACCAAAACAGCGTTACGCCACCAGAGAATCAGACCATGAAATATGCAAAAACATTTTCGCCCAAACTGACAAGAGGAAGTATTACCTCAAAATCTATAGGTCCAGCTCTAAAATGGGAGACGTTAACCCTAGAATTAGATCAAAAAGATGCCATTAACGAAACATTCAACGTTGAAATATTTGCCAGTACTGACAATCAAAACTGGGTATCCAAAATGACTTCGCCCAATCTTGAGATTATTAATTTAAGTAGTATCAATGCTAAAACCTACCCCTACATTCAGATTAAAGTAACCTTTAATGATGAAGAAAAAAGAACTCCTCAGTCCATCAGCCGATGGAAAATTAACTATGTAAAACCTATTGAAGGAACAATTAACAAAGACTTAACATTTGAATTTTATAATGATACACTTCAACAAGGAGAGGAATTAACATACTCAGTCAGTTTTGAAAATATAGAAGACCAAGTATTTGATTCTAGCGAATACGTTATTTATATCAAAAATAGTTCAGGCATCAATGACACCTTGACTCGCAACTACATCGATTCGATTCTTCCGCTTGAATACGTCACCATAAAAGATACTATTCAGACCAATGATATGGAAGGGGAATATGAATTTTTTATAGGTTTTAATCACCAACAAAAAGTCATAGAAGAGACCTATAGCAATAACTATTTTAACCAACAATTTTTCGTTAATAAGGATGTCAAAAATCCACTTCTTGATATTGTTTTTGACGGAAAACACATCATCGATTATGATATTGTCTCACCTAATACCATCATTTCGATGTCTATTAAAGATGATAATCCTCATCGATTAATTGACGATGAATCCTACATTTCAGCATACCTTAAACACCCTAACGGAGAAATAGATACCTTGCAAGAAGGAATGGAACAAGTTAGGTTTACTCCGAGCTCTCAAAAAGACGAAGAAGCCATACTACGATATTCGGCACAAAACCTTGAAACAGGAGATTACACACTAAACGTAAAGGCAACAGATAAGACAGGGAATAAGTCGAGTGAAATGGGCTATTCTATCAATTTTGAAGTAATTCGAGAGGCCAGTATCACTAACTTTTACCCCTACCCTAACCCAGCTTCTAGCTCTGTACAATTTGTTTACACATTAACTGGGGATCAAGTTCCTGATTACATCAAAATTCAAATTATGACCGTATCAGGTAAAATCGTTCGAGAAATCACGCAAAATGAACTGGGCTTTATCCAAATCGGAAATAATGTTTCGGACTTCTCATGGGATTGTACCGACCAGTATGGCGACCGACTTGCCAATGGGGTATATCTCTACAAAGTAAAAGCCCGACTCAATGGAAAGGATATGGAAATTAGAGAAACATCTGGCGATCACTTTTTCTCCAATGGATTTGGGAAGTTGTATCTAGTGAAATAAAAATAAATCACTAAAAAATAACAAATTCCATCATTAACATTTCACCAATTGACCCGAATCATCAAAACTTAGTCTGATAGAGAAACCCAAGAATTTTTGCCTAAATTTTGTACTATTATACGCTTTACGTAGAATAGGTATTCGAATAAGAACATAGTCTATTCCCATCAAAAATTGCAACATTCGTTTTCGTAAAAATCCAATGTCAGATTTGGATTGAATTCTTGAAACCTCAGCCAAATAATTTTCCTTATTAGATACCGATATTTGAGCAGTAGAATGCATTCTAAAACTTGCTAAAACTTGAGGAATGGAATAAAGCAATTCTGTCTTAAAAAACTGGAACCATAAATCATAGTCATTAGCATATCGATAATCTTTGGAAATCCCTCCTACTTTGTCGTATAGTTCTTGCCTCCAAAAGGTAGACTCTTGTTGGATGAATATATTAGAAGATAAAGTCCATGTATACTTTGAAATTGAAGGAAACACATGAGCGTCCCATATGCGAATGACCCCTTGATCATTTGACGTACTAGGCGTTCCAGTCAACCAGGAAATTTCTGAAAAATTTTCAAAAGCATTCATCACCGTCGTAATAGCTCCCTCTCGATACAGATCATCTGAATTTAACCAAGCTTGAATATCAGAAGGATATTTCTTAAATCCATAATCTATGGCCTCATAATTATTAAATCCTTTAACCACCTCATAGGCTGCACCTGTTTTTTCTAATATATTTATTGAATTATCTGTTGAACCTCCATCAATGACCACATGCTTTAGATTGGGATATTGCTGATTTTTAATGGACAGAATACAAGCCTCCAAAAACTGATCTCCATTTAAATTGGGTGTGATGATGGTTATGCTTAAGTTACTCATAAATTCAATGAAGGGATCTGAGATTTCCAAAAATGAGGGTCATATTTTTCGCGAGCATGACAACCAAAAGGCAGTTGGTCATGATTTAAACGATAACATTCTCTTGGCATAGTTTCAAAACTAAACATCAATGCGTCTTCTAACGAAGAAAGTGTAAATTCTTTATGATCTTGAATAAATTGAGACCAAACCACATCTTCATTCGACCAATTGTATTTCGCTTTTTCAAAATAAAATGAACGACCTTGGATTTTACTCAAAAATTGAGCGGGTAGATAGATAGCTAATTTGAAAAGTCTTCGCTTCCAATTATTTGCTGGGTGATAATGTTTCCATAATCCATCTGGAATAGTCAAATCTGATTTCAGGGCTTTTATAAATGAAGGGATATTACGTAATGAAAAACCCCCATTGCCAACATAAATACCTTCTTTTTCTGGTACATCAGCCTCCAACCAAGGTGCTCCAATGTAGGTGTAGGCTTTCTCTAGAAACATATCCAATGAATCTTTTATGATAAGAGCATCAGTTTGAAATATAAGCATGTAGTCATAAGAGCTAAATCGTTCATAGAACTCACGAGACAACAGCAATCGATTGTAAGATAATATGTCTCTAAAGTAACCCTCATAAAAACTTGCTGTATTTAACGTTATAAAATCATCTAATACGGTCTTCAATCGATCATAATTAAGTTGGATGAAAAAATCAGGCCCTACCAAACAAACCTGCAATTCAGATTGCGACTGAATTTTATTCAATGACCGAACAGACTGAATTTCAGATTTATTCAGCAATTTATATACTGGCACTATGACAACCACCGATTGTTTCACTTGATAGGATTGGATTACAAAAGTAGATAATCTACCAATTATCACATCTGTTTATGATAAATATCATAATAATGATAGTCAATTTTACAGAGCCTAAAAATAGGTTTGCTTCGCTATTGAATTACTAGAAAACCATATGACAAAAAGCTCTGCAAACAAAAACTTACACCAGGCAAAACGAAGTAAAAAAGATGAATTCTATACGCAACTTGCAGACATCGAAAATGAGTTAAGGCATTATTGTCATCATTTTAAAGATAAGGTAGTGTATTGCAATTGTGATGATCCCAGGATTAGCAATTTCTTCCATTATTTCTCATACAATTTTGAAGATTTAGGACTTAAAAAACTCATAACAACCTGCTACAAAAACCAAAACAGGGATTTGTTCAGTAATCACGATTGCGAGCAAGCCATATACTTAGAGTACGAAGGCTATAAAAATGGCAACAGAATACCTGATGTAGATGAAATAGGCATTAAGCAGCTCCAGGGCGATGGCGATTTTAGAAGTGCAGAGAGCATAGAGCTTTTAAAACAAGCCGATATAGTAGTCACTAACCCACCCTTCTCCCTGTTAAGAGACTATGTAGCCCAACTCATAGCGTACGATAAAAAGTTCGTGATCATAGGACATCAAAATGCAATCACGTACAAAGAACTGTTTCCATTAATCAAAGAAAACAAATTGTGGTTAGGTTTTGGTTTTAGTGGTGGTGCAGGACATTTTATATCTCAATATGAAAATACTGCAACTACCAGTGATAAAAAAGAGGGTATGATTAGAGTTTCAGGAATACATTGGTTTACCAACCTAGATATTGCTAAACGTCACGAAGACATGATTCTCTACAAGCAATACTCCCCCGAAGAATACCCCAAATACGATAATTATGATGCCATAAACGTGAATAAAACCAAAGAAATCCCCATGGATTATGAGGGAGCAATGGGCGTACCCATCACCTTTTTGGATAAATACAACCCTGAACAGTTTGAGATTTTAGATGGAATAGGGAGATATAGTATGCTAACAGGTCCAACTGAAAAAACACAAGGAACTTATTTAACTAAAGTAAATGGAAAACCAAAATATGCAAGAGTAATCATCAAAAATAAACGTATTGCAAATGGCACCTAGACCAACTTTTTCGTTAGATCCAAGTCTTATTAAAGACAAAATAGTCAAAGTACGACGTAAAGAGGTAATGCTAGACCATCATGTGGCAGAACTTTATGGTGTGCCTACACTAGAGGTAAACCGAGCCGTTAAAAACAACCCAGAAAAGTTTTTAAAAGGCTATGTTATTAAACTGAATATCAATGATTTATCTGATTTGCGGTGGAAAAATTCCACCGCAAATGCTACCAAAAGAAGAACACCCCCAAAGGCATTTACCGAAAAAGGATTGTACATGTTGGCAACCATCCTAAAATCAAAGCAAGCCACACAGGCCACACTTTAAATTGTAGAAACCTTTGCAAAAGTGCGTGAGTTTAGCAAAGTAGCCAAAACGTTAGTTAATGAAAAGAACAAAGAAAAACAACAAGGGCTAATGAAAAAAAGCGGTGCCCTTATTGGTGAAATTCTCAACAGCGAGTTTGCAAAAGATGCCTCAAGCGAAACCACCATTGAACTCAATTTAGCCATGCTTAAAATCAAACATACCATCAAAAAAGAATCGAATAAATGAAAATTACACTCCAAGAAATTAGCATTCGTGAACTCACCGCTGGTTACGTCGATAACCAAGAAAGTGGAGTACGGGGATATGGCGGAAAATTGGATATACGTCCACCCTACCAACGGGAGTTTATCTATTCTGAGAAGCAGAGAAATGCAGTCATTCATACGGTAAGTAAAAACTTTCCGCTCAATGTGATGTATTGGGCAGTAAAAGATGATGGTAATTATGAAGTAATCGATGGACAGCAACGGACTATTTCTATTTGTCAGTTTATTAACAAAGAATTTTCAGTTGTCTATGGAAACATCGCTCAAAACAGAAAATTCAATAGTCTACAAGACGATGAACAAGAACAAATCCTTGATTATTAATTGATGGTCTATTTCTGTGAGGGTACACCTAGTGAAAAATTAGATTGGTTTAAAACAATCAACATTGCAGGTGAAAAACTTACCGAACAAGAATTGAGAAATGCTGTTTATTCAGGTTCATGGGTGAGTGATGCTAAACGCTATTATAGTAAGAGTAATTGTGCAGCACATGGATTGGGTAGTGACTACCTCAGTGGAAGCTCCATACGTCAACACTATTTAGAAAAAACCATTGATTGGATATCAAAAGGGAACATTGAAAATTATATGGCCAATCACCAACACGACCCCAATGCCAATGAATTATGGCTGTATTTTCAGTCGATTATCAGTTGGGTGAAGGTAATATTTCCAACATATCGCAAGGAGATGAAAGGCATAGATTGGGGAGTGTTATACAACCAATACAAAGACGATTCATTTAACTCAACAAGGCTTGAGAAAGAAGTATCACGGCTGATGCAAGACGATGATGTCACCAAAAAAAAAGGGATTTATTGGTATGTCCTAACTGGTAAAGAAAAGTATTTGAATATACGTGCTTTTACACCAACTCAAAAGCGAGAACTTTATGAAAAACAAAAAGGGATATGTCCTATTTGTAAAGAATATTTTAAACTCTCAGAAATGGAAGCCGATCATATTACTCCATGGCATGAAGGTGGTAAAACTGAGACTAAAAACGGACAAATGTTGTGCAAAGAAGATAATAGAAGAAAAGGAGGAAAATAGGTTTACTCGTAAATACCCCATTAAATCCTACCTTTGAATCATCAATGAAACCTAGAATACTATTTATATGCCCCGATATAGCTGAACCCAGTGGTGGAGTCAAACAAATCTACCGCCAAGTAGATGTACTTAATAGTTTGGGATATAAGGCATTAATAGTACACCAAAATCAAGAATTCAAACCACAGTGGTTTACATTTGATACGCCTATCGAATATCATTACATGATTCATGCAGAGCTCAACAATCAGCCTGCTATTCTTCCTCAGTGGTACGTTAAGTTGAGAGAGGCTCAATTGGCTCGAAATGATTTCAAAATTGATAATTCAGACATCCTTGTATTTCCAGAAGCATACGGACCACAAATTAATGAAGTGTATCCTTCCCATACTAAGGTAATTTACAACCAAGGTTGCTATCATTCTCTTCGTGATTTTCCCCTTCAAGTAACTAAGTCCGAAACACCATATACACATTTCAATACACTTGCAACAATTGTAAACTCTGATGACGCAATCAATTATTTGAAACTAGCCTTTGGAGATATTCCTATTTTTAAAATTCACCATTCCATTGACATGGAGATTTTTAAACCTGCTTCGAAAAAGAAACAGATCATTTATATGTCTAGAAAAAATGTTGGCGACATCAAACAAGTGATCCAAATCAATGCTCTTCGCGAAAACCTGAATGGTTGGATAATCAAAGATTTAGATCAGCTAACGCATACTGAAATAGCCCATGCCATGAATGAAAGTAGTATTTTTTTAAGTTCAAATTTGGATGAGGGATTCTCACTGCCGTCTATTGAAGCTATGGCTAGCGGTTGTTTAGTTATTGGATATCCAGGCAAAGGAGGAAAAGAATATTTCAAACCAGAATTCTCTGTACCTATCCCTGAAAAAGATATTCAACAATTTGCTATAGAACTAGAAGAGTCTATTCAAAAAATAGAAAATCAGCCCCAATACCTTATAGATATTGCACAAAAATCTCGAACATATATTAGTAATAATCACAGTGAAAAGAGTGAAAAACGAGACATTCAAAATGCTTGGGATTTTATTTTGAAAGCCAATTCAAACAGATTAGATGCTTGACATACAACAACGCTCACAAATAGATCTTTTGATCAAAAAAATAGGTGATTTTCAAATTCAAAACCAATCCAAGGTAATCACTTCTGATATCAAAGAAAAAAGCCTCAATCAATTGGTTAGCTATGTGGATATTGAAAGTGAAAAAATGCTCGTAGCTGGACTAAAATCAATTACGCCTTCAGCTGGATTTATAACCGAAGAGAAAACCTCAAACCACCAAAACGAAGATTTATACTGGATCATCGACCCATTAGATGGAACGACTAATTATTTGTTTGGACATACGAAATATTCAATTTCTATTGCCCTCTACCAAAACGAAAAACCTATCTATGCTCATGTTTTTGTACCTCCTGATAATGAATCATTTGTAGCAAACCCAGAGGGAGCTTTTTTAAACGGTAAAGAGATTTATGTTTCAAAGAGAGAACAAATGTCAAACACACTAATCGCAACAGGGTTTCCATATTATACATTTGATGAAATAGACGCTTACACTAACTGTCTACGTATTTTGATGAAAGAGACGAAAGGCATACGACGAATGGGCAGTGCCGCTATTGATTTAGCTTATACTGCTTGTGGAAGATTTGATGCATTTTACGAATTGAACCTCAGCCCATGGGATGTTGCAGCTGGGTCATATATTGTGCAGCAAGCCGGTGGGATAGTCTCTGATTTTAAGAATAAAGAGAATTATGTGTTTGGAAATTCAATATTAGCGGGCAACCCTCGCATTCATTCAACAATGTTACGTTTGATTCAAAAAGAATTTAATTAGTCTTTTTTCTTTTCGATTATAAAAATATCCTCGTCATCTTTCTTAAAGAAATAATTTTCACGAGCATACTTTTCAAGTTTATCATCATCGGAAAATAGGTTTTCTTTCTGTTCCTTCATCTCAGCAATTTCTTTAGACAAAAATGCTTCTTGAATTTTGAGATTCTTTAATTCGTTGTACTGTTTATAGATAAAAATTGCACTATTTCCATCAAAGAATAAAACCCAAACTAAAAATAGAGAAAAGGTAATTGGATACTTGTTGGCTATGAATTTCTGAAGAAACTTCATGTATACAAATGAAATAACTTAAAAACAATTAAACTAATAAAGTAATGGACGAATGTAGAAATTACCATACAGAATGTTCTGCACTTTCCCACTTGTCTTGTATGGTGAGGACCTTTTCTATAATTTCTCTAGCAGCACCTCGACCACCATTGGCCTTGGTAATAATATCTGCCTCTTGCTGAACTTGCCAAGCTGCATCTGCAGGACATATTTTGACTCCACACATACGCATCGAAGAAATATCTGGAAAATCATCCCCCATGTACAATGTTTTGGATAAATCAAGGTTGTGTTTTTTAATCAACTCCTCAAAAAGTAATTTTTTATCAGAAACTCCTGTATGTACCTCTTGTATCCCTAGTGTTTTTAGACGATTTCTTACCCCTTCAGAACTCCCACCACTTATGATAATCAGCCTGTAATTTAGTTTTACAGCAAACTGGATTGCAAAGCCGTCTTTAATGTTAAAGTCACGAGTCAATACTCCATCATCTTGGGCTAAAACTTTACCAGATGTAAGAACGCCATCTACATCAAAAATAAAGGTATCTATGGTTTTGAAGCTATCGAAAATCATCATTTTATTGGTTGTCTCTCCATTCGTAAACCCAACTACTCTGAATCATTTCTAAGTGACCTTCATTGCTATCTTCGCGTTTACCTTCAAAATTTGGTAGAGCTAAAATCCAATCTAATAGATCGGTAAAACGAATTCTATAAATTTTAGCCTCACTGAAATCATCACCAAACTTCTCATAAAGAGCAAGTGCAATGTCTTCATAATCAGACCAATTCATAGGGGGTTCGTAAAATTTATTTTTATCCATTATTAATGTCCTATTATACTACTTTGATCTGGAATTGTAACCTCAATATCTGAATTTATGATGCATTGGCAACCCAATCGAGAATTAATTTTGGGGTTTTCAGCCCTATCAATAAAATCCTCTTCTTTGTCAGATATTTCAGGCAAATCGTCCATGCCTTTATCTATGTAAACATGACAGGTACTGCATGCACAAACTGCTCCGCAATTGTGATTCAAATGAAGGTTATTATCCAAGGCTGCATCAAGTATGGTATCTCCACTATCCACGGTTACAATAACCTCTTTTTCAGGTTCTTCCTCAAATCTAAAAAGTACTTTATGATTGCCCATTTATTATCTACGCGAAAGTAATGTTATTGAATTACTTAAAACCACAAAAGCCCAAAAGCAACCAAATTCTTTTACAATTCATCTATCGTTTAAAGTTAAATGCGACTTTATTTGAATCACATTATGCTATGTAACATATAGCAAATACATTTGTTCATCGTTATTTAGATCATGCATACTAGACCAACTAAAATTATTTTAGTCCTTTTGTTTGGGTTTTTCAGCAACTATACTTTTGCTCAATCGCCAGAAAAATTATTAGGAAAACCGCTCACATCTTCATCTATTTCTGAGTTTATGAAGTCTTTTAAAAATGACAAACCTGTTGAGTCTTTTCTTCCATACCTTAGAATTTTAAAGTTGGATTATTTACAATCTGGATTGAGCATGGAGTACAATACGGACATTGCTCTTTCTAAAATCTCTTTGTATGATAGTGGACATACCTATCAAAGGTATTTAGGGAACTTTCCTTTCAACCTAAAGTGGGGTCTCAATATAGACCAAGTTCAGGATAAAACTGATGGATTAGATTTTGTCTCAGAGAATCAATATGTTAGAAGAATGAGTTCAGATGATTTTCAAATGGACTTTTATTTTGAAAACGGTAAACTGTACCACATTAGAATTACTGCAACTCTCAAAACACTTCGAAACTTCCCCAACGAATTAATGGCGGCTACTGGAATACGGTTGATTCCTGATGGTAAAAAACTAGAGGGCAATATTATTGATGGCGAAGGCTCCATGATGTGGGGTGAAAGAACTGCTGTGTATAAAGGAGAATGGACCTATGGCGTTCCCCATGGCAGAGGTCAATATTTGGACTCCTTTGGAAATAAATATGAAGGTGATTTTAAACTCGGTTTTTTCTGGGGGCAAGGGAAATTCTATTCCGAAAGTTATAAATACTCCTACTCTGGTAGCTTTGCTATGAGTAAGAAGCATGGTGAAGGTAGAATTGGATACTCCAATAAAACATCGTATCTTGGTGAATGGCAACAAGACAAAATGCACGGACAGGGAACTTATAATATCAGCGATCGCTATACATACACTGGAACTTTGGTTAACAATACATTCAATGGTCGAGGTACACTAAAAACCCCTGACGGTATAATTGATGGGTATTTTAAAAATGGCAAACCACACGGTAAGTGTACACAATCAACCGCTGACGGAATCCAGTCACTAACTGGAAATTTCGTAAATGGTAAGAAAAATGGACTTTTCGATGTAACTATTCTAGGAAACAAAAGCACCATTACTTATCAAGATGATATTGAAATCAAAAAAGGACCGATTGACGGAACGTTAATCGATAAGTAAAAGCTGTAGAGCAGAATTTGATTTTTGCTCTAACGCTATTTTGCGTTGATTAATGATTTTTTCAAGTTGAGCGTTTGAATCGTTATAGTTAAATACGGTCAGCAAAGTATAACCCGATTGAATATTTACCGTAAATTTATCTTTTAATTCTTCCAATAAGGCTGAAGTTTTATTATCATTCGTATTAAAACAAGACATGAAGCTAATTGCAGAATTCTGCATCAAGTTCAGTTGAATGCCTACTGCATTAAATTTACTAAAGATAATTTCGAGGTTGTCCTCAACTATAAAAGAAAAATCGCGAGATGCAATTGTCATCAATGATTGATTTTTCTTGATTATGTAGCATCGCGTATCGTTAAGTGTTCGGCTATCGTTTTCGATCACTTCTGTACCTGGTAATGATGGATCTACAAAAGATTTCACAAAAAGTGGAATCGCTTTATTTTTTAAGGGTTGTATAGTTTTTGGATGAATAACTGAGGCTCCATAATAAGCTAATTCAATAGCCTCATTATAGGAAACTTTGGGTATCAACTGAGCTTCTGAAAACTGTTTTGGGTCAGCATTCATAATTCCTTCGACATCCTTCCAGATGGTCACTGACTCTGCATCTAAACAAAAAGCGAAAATAGCTGCAGAATAATCTGATCCCTCTCTTCCAAGGGTTGTGTTCTTATGATTGATATCTCTACCAATGAAACCTTGAGTGATTATGGGTTGTCTCTCTGCTAATGGTTTGAGACTATTCTGTATCAGTGAAACCGATTCCTCCCAAAGCACACTTGCAGACCTGTGTTTTGAGCTTGTAATAACGAAATTTCGTGCATCGATCCATCTATTCTTTACCCCAAACTTATTGAGATAGGTGCTCACTATCTTGGTTGATATTAACTCCCCAAATGGAACAATCTTATCATACTCCATATCATAAGAGGAGGACTCATCCCTTCTTTTCTCGATAATACATTCCAATTCAATCAATAGATTATCTACTTCGTAATAATCATTTTCATCCTTGATTAATGACTCTGTAATTTGCTGATGAAATGACTTAATTTCAGCAAATATTTCTTTCTTAGAATCCTTACTGAAATAGTATGCATCAACTAACTCTTCTAACTTATTGGTAATTTTACCCATAGCAGAAATAACTACCAATAAAGGACCTTGTCCATAATCTTGAAGAACAGAAGCTACATTTTTAACGGCCTCTGCATCTTTCACACTTGCACCTCCAAATTTGAATACTCTCATTAAAGATTAAATTTGTGGCAATATTACCAAATAATAATTTTAATGAGAACTAATAAAGTAATAAGTCTGAGTCAGTTTATCGCAGACCAACAGAATAAATTTCCAGATGCAAGTGGAGACCTATCTAAAATTTTCAGAGATTTCAAATTTGCAGCAAAAATTGTTAATAGAGATGTTCGGAAAGCAGGCCTTGTTGACGTTCTTGGGGCTTTTGGGACAGTTAATGTGCAAGGCGAAGAAGTAAAAAAATTAGACATCATTGCAAACGAAGAATTCAAATCTTCTCTAACACTTGGTGGAGATTGTTGTGCAATCATATCTGAAGAGGAAGAAGACATTCATCAAATAGAAACGACATTAAATCAAGACAGCAAATACATTATAGCCATAGATCCACTTGACGGAAGTAGTAATATTGATGTCAATGCATCCATAGGAACAATATTTTCTGTGTATCAGCGTAAAAGTCCTGTAGGTGGCCCCGTAACCATGGAAGATGTACTTCAAAAAGGAATCAACCAAGTAGCTGCAGGATATATTATTTATGGAAGTAGTACAATGCTCGTTTTTACTACTGGACAAGGAGTAAACGCTTTTACATTAGATTCATCCATCGGTGACTTCTGTTTAAGCCATCCTAATATCAAAATCCCTGCAAAAGGCAATATATATTCTGTCAATGAAGGAAACTACGATCAATTTGACCAAAATATCAAAGACTACATTGATTTTTGCAGAAATTCCATCGACAAAAAAGCATACAGTGCTAGATATATTGGAAGTATGGTAGCAGATTTTCATCGAAACTTGCTCAAAGGCGGTATTTTTATGTATCCTTCAACCACGGACTCTCCGAATGGAAAGTTACGACTCATGTTTGAAAGTAATCCCATGGCTTTCATCGCCGAACAAGCTGGCGGAATAGCCACTACAGGCAAAGGTCGAATACTCGAATTGAAACCAACTGAAATTCACCAAAGAAATCCTGTCATCATGGGAAGTTCAGACATGGTAAAAAAGGCATTATCTTACTAAATGAAAATCAAATTTGCAAAAATATTATTGCTATTAGTGTCATTAATTGCACTTACATATAGCTGTAAGAAAGAGTGCATTACAGACTCAAAATGTCAAGAAAACCCTCAAAATGACTCATCACTATGTATGGCATATTTTGAATCTTGGATATACTATGCTGATGAAAACAAATGTAAATATGAGGGTTATAGTGGATGTTCTCCTATTGGTTTTGAAACAAAATCTGAATGTGAAAAATGCGATTGTGATCGCTAAAGATAGTATTACTTATTAGGTTTTTTAGATTTTCGTTTGAATCGATGATATCGCTTATTATTAGATTTTTTATTTTGAGATGGGTTGGATGAACCTCTGGCATGTTGTTTCATTCGTTTCTTACCTCCTTCAACTGGACCTTTAGTTGGCTCAAATCCTTCTACTACCCCGCTTTGAATTTGCATACCCAAAAGCTTTTCAATAGACGTCAAATATTCTTGCTCTTCACTACATACTAACGACATAGCAATACCACTAGCACCAGCTCTTCCTGTCCTTCCTATGCGGTGCACATAATCCTCAGGTACATTAGGCAACTCATAATTAATGACATAAGGTAATAATGGAATATCCAACCCTCTAGCGGCAATATCAGTAGCTACTAAAACACTCACTTCCCCACTTTTAAAATTAGCCAATGCTTTTGTTCGTGCAGATTGTGATTTATTTCCGTGGATTGCAGCTGCTGTGATTTTTGCCTTTTCTAATTTTTGAGCAAGTCGATTTGCACCATGTTTGGTTCGAGTAAAAATGAGTACTTGATGCCAATTACCTTCCCAAATTAATTTAGTAATTAATTCTGTCTTTCGTTTTGCATCTACGCGATAAACTGCTTGATCTATTCGTTCCGCAGTAGAATTCTCTGGAGTAGCCTCAACAATTTTAGGGTCTGTTAAAAGTCCATTTGCTAGCTTTTTTATTTCCTTTGAAAATGTAGCTGAAAAGAGCAGATTCTGACGTTTTTGAGGCATCATTTGAATAATTCTTTTAATGTCTCTTAAAAATCCCATATCCAGCATTCGGTCGGCTTCATCAAGAACCATAAACTCTAGATTTTTTAGTGATAAGTGCCCCTGTTGATGTAGGTCCATTAATCGACCAGGAGTTGCCACGAGAATATCAACGCCTTGTTTAAGTGCCGCAACCTGAGGGTTTTGATTTACTCCACCAAAGATGACGGTGCTTCGTATATTAACGTATTTACTATACGATTGAACATCTTCTAAAACTTGAGCTGCTAATTCTCTTGTTGGTGTTAAAATAAGTGCCTTGATTTCTTTACGACCTGAGTTATTACCTCTGGTAAGAATCTGGATCATCGGTATAGCAAACCCAGCTGTTTTTCCTGTACCTGTCTGAGCACTTGCTAAAATATCAAACCCTTGAAGGATTAATGGTATTGATTTTTCTTGGATTGGGCTTGGATTCGTGTAATTTTTATCTCCAATTGCCTTTAGTAATGGGTCTATAAGACCTAAATCTTTAAATGTCATATATTCAACGTTTGTGAAATGACAATCCAAAGATTTCACTCCTTTTATGCAAAGGTATTCACGAAGTTAGAAGCCATATAGTCACTTATAATAATTAAGATAGAGAAAATAAAATACTAGACACTTTTAAATCAAACCCATTGAGATCAATGATCATACTTAGCCACGATAGGCATTTGCCGTCCTATTCCAAATGCTTTATGGCTAATTCTGAGTGTAGGAGAAGCTTGAAAACGTTTATACTCATTCTTATCAACTAGCCGAATAACTCTTCGAACTAAATCTTCATCCATTCCCAACTTAACAATCTCCCTCCATCCTTTTTGCTCCTCGATATAATGAAAAAGTATTTTATCTAAGATAGAATATGGGGGTAAAGAATCACTATCCTTTTGATCTGGTCTGAGTTCTGCACTAGGCTCTTTAATGATTATTTCTTGAGGAATAACTCGACCCTCTCTGTTCATGAATCTGGCCAACTCATACACTTGTTCTTTATATAAATCACCAATTACTGATAATCCACCACACATATCTCCATACAATGTACTATACCCAACAGCACTCTCGCTTTTATTACTCGTATTGAGGACGATATAACCAAATTTATTGCTAATTGCCATTAAAATCATACCTCGACTTCTGGCTTGAATATTTTCTTCAGTTACATCCTCCCCTAACCCCTCAAATTCTTCTTTTAATGTTAGATTTAGTACTTCAACTGTTTGTTCAATTGAAATAATTCGGTAAGGTGAATTTAAATTTTTAGCCAATTCAACTGCATCATTTACAGAGCCTGCACTGCTATATTTACTGGGCATCATAACAGCTCTGACATTCTCCCCTCCCAAAGCTTTGGCAGCTAAGGCATGAACTACTGCACTATCAATACCTCCACTACTTCCAATCACTGCTTTTTTAAAGCCCATCTTATCAAAATAATCTTTGATTCCCATTAAAAGAGCATCGTGAATAAGTGCAATATCATAATCATAATAGTCCTGATGGTTATCTGGATATACTGAACCACTTGACCACTCAATCAATTTAAAGTCCTCATGATAAAAAGTACACTCCTCAACGATATCCCCATTTCTATTGATAAACATAGAACCTCCATCAAATAGAATATCGGTGTTACCTCCTACTTGATTAACATAAAATAAAGGTAAATCATATCTTTTAGCATTTTGTTGCATTCGATTTCGACGTTTTTCAACATGATTGTAACTATATGGCGAGCCGCTTAAATTTATCATTAAAGAGGGATCTTGTTTCTTTAGCTCATCCATTGGAATAACTTTATACATTTTCTCATTGTCAATGTTCCAAAGGTCTTCACATATAGTAATGGCTAATTTTTCACCTCTAAAAGGCACACATTCAAATATTTCATTGGATTCGAAGTATCGATATTCGTCAAACACATCATAGGTCGGCAATAAGGTTTTATCAATTCGTCTCAACAGCTTTCTGTTCTCATAAAAAAAAGCAGAATTATACAACTTTTTACCTCGCTCTAAATTGCTCCATGCTGGCGATCCAACAATCACTCCTATTCCACTAGAATTTTCTCCAATTAATTTCACAGCAGATTCACAGCGATCTATAAAATTAGGATAGTCTAGTAAGTCTTTGGGAGGATAACCACAAACTGCTAATTCTGAAAAGATAATTAAGTCAACATTTTCTGCTTTTGCCTTAGAAATTACACCTAAAATTTTAGCCGTATTCCCATCAATGTCACCAATGATATAGTTAAGTTGAGATATGGCTATTTTCATAATAGATTTTTAAAATAGTACACCAACTGATAAAGCGAAATAGTTGTTTTTAGCATCTGCTGTTTTATCCTTGACAAACATATCTGTAAATGTGTTCGCAAAACGGAAACCTGCCTGTAAGCTTGTACTACCCGCCATTCTATACTCAACCCCTCCTCCAATAATCAACGGAAATCTAAACAAGAATATCTTATCATCAAAATTATCTAAGGTGAAATCATCGCCCTCATCATCATTTACGCGATAGTCTGTTGGGTCCAAATCCTTAATATTTTGTGGAATATCACCAGATGTAATCGTTGCACGTGCATTTAATGCAAACCCAGGTGAAAAGCCAAAGTTACCGAAATAGACCAGGTTGCCAATTTCTTTTGTATTCAGTTTCATACTGATAGGAATTTCTAAATACTGAATTATATATTTATAATTCAAATTTGATATCTTAGTATTATTGGGATCTTTTGCAAATGATTGCTCAGATAAAAGATTAAACTTACTGTTTACTTGAGACAGTAATAATTCTGCATGAAGACCATAGGTAGAATTGATCGCATACTCTCCCATTAATCCATAAGCAAATCCAAGGGTTGTTCCATCATTCTCAATGGTTTTGTCTGTACCTGTTAACCACCCAAAATTAGAAGCTCCTTTTAGGCCAAATCTAAATGAATTTTGTGCAAAAGATAGTTGCGTAAATAGCAATGCTAACGTTAGTATTGTAATGTTTTTCATAATAATTATTACTTAAATGGATACAAATATTAGCACTAAAAGTTTAAAAATCCTATTCGCTTCATTCATTTTTATGGGAGTTTTTACTTTACTTGGTTGTTCTAAAAACAAACTCACCAAAAATCTATCTGATATAAATATCAATTTACAAACAACGCGTTTTGAGCAAGAGCTGTTTTCATGTAAAAGTTTGGAAGACATCATTAATTTATCTGAGACTCATCGAGATTTCTATGATGTATACACGGAATATATAATTGCATCAAATGTCCAATTCCCGGATGCAACAGATGCTGATATTGCAGTAGAATTATATAAGTATATTTCGCACCAAGACATGGATTCTTTGTACAAGATCACACAAAAAAAATTCAATGACTTTCAATCCTATTCAGATGAACTTATAAAGGCTTTAAAATACATCCTAAATTATTTCCCTGAAGACACTATTGATGAAGTCACAACATTTATATCAACCTTTCATTACGGGGCGGTATATGATCAACAATCCAAAAAGTTTGGTATTGGTCTCGATATGTATCTAGGGTCAGATTTTGAAGTATATACTCTATTAAATCCTGAGAACTTTCCATTATACCGCATAAAAAAATTTGAGGCCCATCGGATTGTGCCTAATTGTATACAGACTTATGTGGATGTTAAAGTGCCTGAACATATCTCCACAACCTTCTTAGATCAAGCCATTTACGAGGGTAAAAAATTATACTTATTAGACCTTATCCTACCTGAATATCATGATTCTCTCAAAATCAATTATTTATTCAACCAAATAGAATGGTGCGAAAATCAAGAAGAAAATATTTGGTCCTACCTTGTTCAAGAAGAAGAACTTTTTAATTCGGACAAAAATGAATATCAAAAAAAGTACTTCAATGATGGACCATTTACTACACCTTTTGGAAATGAAAGTAGCCCTAGAACGGGAGCATGGATTGGCTGGCAAATTGTACGAAGCTACATGGAAAATCATCCCAAAATCTCTATTCATCAACTATTGAGTAATACCGATCATATGACCATATTCAATCAGAGCGGTTATAGGCCCTAGATTTTTTTATCAAAAAAGTGATAAGCCCCATCGGACTGAATAACCACCTCAGGAATTTTCCGATTCTTCTCAAAATAGGAGTACCCTTTTTTAAGTTGACTCCAAAAATCAAGTAACTTTTTATCTTGGAATTGATTCGATAATAGTTGGAAATTCTCTTGATTCAGGCGAGTCGGGAAAAGATGAATTGGTATAGATTCCTGTCCATTACTTCTTGCTTCTACACACAAAACATAAAGTTCTTTAATGAAATTATCCGTTATTGGGATACAACCTATAGTCTCGCAACCACCATGAATAAATATTAACCCCCCAGGAGCATAACGATTTGAAAGAATCTGATCACTTTTATTGGGATAATCAACTTGTAAAGAAAGAAAAAAATCACTGTTTGGGTTAAATTTACTGAGTGAATAAATCCCTTCAGGTATTTGTTTATCACCTTCTTTTCTTTTGGGCCCTAACTGGCCGATATTTTGACAAAACTTATAAGTGGTCACTAATTTATATCGATTATCCCCTTTGTTTTTAGCCCACACTTCTAGGTCCTCCTCGAATTTAAAACCACGAATAAATAGCTCAAAATTTTGTCGATCTATTCCTGCCTCCTTAAGTTTAACATAAGCATCTTCAGCCTTGTCTTTATATGCTTGAAACACCCGATCATACGCTAATTGTTGTTCTTTAAAACTAGGAGTATCTATACTTATTAATGGCATGAGAAAACATGAGAATATGAAAAGAATTTTGGTCATCTATAATATATGACGACAAAAATGCATGTTTATTCTATCAATCATTATAAAATTACTTAAAATACTTACTATCGTTTTAGTGGGCTTTAACCCCTATTTTCGCAAATTATTTTGAAGGGAAAATTATATATAGTTCCAACACCCATCGGTAATTTGGCTGATATTACCTATCGTGCAATTGATGTCCTTCAAACTGTTGATGCCATTTTAGCTGAAGATACTAGACAAACTAAAAAGCTTTTAGACCACTATAATATTCATCAAAAACTTATCCCATATCACCAACACAATGAACACAAAATTTCAAAAGGAATTATTGAAAAGCTGCATAATGGAGAGTCTTTTGCAGTATGCTCTGATGCAGGAATGCCGGGAATATCTGATCCAGGGTTCCTACTAATCAGAGAATCCGTCCATGCAAATATTGAAGTAATTACTTTGCCTGGTGCAGTTGCGGCGATTGTTGGTTTAGTTGGTTCTGGTTTGCCTTGTGATTCTTTTATTTATGAGGGTTTCTTACCCCACAAAAAAGGAAAACAGACTAAAATAATGAGTCTTCTGGAGGAAAAACGAACTACTATTTTTTATGAAAGTCCTCACCGAATTGTAAAGACACTTCAAATGATTCATGACTTGCTAGGTGCAGATCGATCCATAGTTATTGGCCGAGAATTGACTAAAAAATTTGAAGAATATATCCGTGGGAACCCAATTCAACTTTTGGAACACTTCACACTCCACGAGCCAAAAGGAGAATTCGTACTAATGATTGCTGGGTATGACAAAAAATAGAATTCAATCGTTTTTGTATGTTATCGCACCAGCTTTATTTTTTTGGTTGGCTTGGCCTCCTCGCGATTTATTTTTCCTAGGTTTCTTTGCTTTTGTTCCATTATTCCTACTTGAAGAGAAAACCAAAGACGTACGAGGCAGCAGTTGGTTAATTTATTTATCTCTATTATTATGGAATATCGTAATATCCTGGTGGGTAAGTTATGCAGAGTTTTATTCTAGTATCTTTATGCTACTTGCAAATTCATGGCTTATGTATTTACCTTGGCTAGGTTATAGAAAAGCACGTAGAATAGTTAATGATAAAAAAGCCCTATTGATTTTTGTTTCTCTATGGTTATCATTTGAATACCTTCATCTTAATTGGCAAATTACTTGGCCATGGTTCACACTAGGAAACATTTTCGCTAAGCACAATGAAGTAGTACAATGGTATGAAATAACTGGAGCACTTGGCGGAAGTCTATGGATTTTAACAACCAACGTCATAACCTACATAACTGTTCGAAAATCAGACATTAAAGCCTGGTGGAAGCCCATTGGATTTATCATTATTCCTGCACTCTTATCCATCCCTTTTTACATATACAATCAAACGGATTATACCTCGTCGAATAATAGTACATCTTCAGCATTATTAGTTCAACCTAATATTGATCCTTACTTAAAATTTGAAAGAGATAACGAAGTCCGCAACTTGATCGAAATGCTAAAATTGGTTGAACCACTAATAAATGATAGCACAGATTACATCATCTTACCTGAAACAGCTATAGTGGAATACGTTGATGAGAACTACCCTGATCGTTTTGAGAGTATTAAAATTCTTAAAAAATTTGTACAAGACCATCCACAAATTCATATTATTTCGGGTATATCAACCTACAAATTTTTCAATAAAGGAGAACCGCTGTCAGAAACAGCACGAAAAACTAAAAGTGGTGAGTTTTATGATAGTTATAACACAGCAATCGAAATTGATAATAAAGGTAATCTCAACTTTTATCATAAAGGAAAGCTTGTTCCTGGTGCCGAAATCATGCCATATCCAAAATTGTTTAAATTTCTTGATTTTCTGGCTGTAGATTTAGGAGGTATATCAGGAAGTCTAGGCTCAGACAAAAAACCAAAAGTATTTGATGCTGGCAATAAACCAAACCTTGCTCCACTAATCTGCTATGAAAGTGTATTCCCTGGTCATGTAGCTGAATTTTGCAGAAAAGGAGCAGAAATATTATTAGTCATAACCAATGACGGTTGGTGGAGAGATACCGACGGATATAAGCAACATATGCATTATGCAACTCTGAGAGCTATTGAAAATAGACGAGAAGTTTTAAGAAGTGCTAATACAGGTATTACCTGTAGAATTGACAAATTAGGCAACATTCATCAGCAAACTCAATGGTGGAAGAAAGAAGTCATCGAAGTGAAAGTTCATTCATTCAATAACTTGACGTTTTATTCAAAATATGGCGACTACATAGGTAGGCTTGCCAGCTTCATTGGTGTTTTTTTTGTGCTTGGTATGGTTGTAAAAAAAAAGAGTAAGAATGTCAATTAGCATCAAACACATTGGACATACAGATTATGCCAAAGCCCTAAATATTCAGGAAAAAACTCACCAAGATATTTTAAATGGAGCTTCTGATAGTGTAATTATGTGCGAACACCCACATGTATTTACTTTTGGGAAAAGTGCCAATAAAAATAACTTGCTTGTAGACGAAAATCTTTTAAAGAAAATCAACGCAACAAAACATCAGATTGACAGAGGAGGTGATATTACATACCATGGTCCAGGTCAATTAGTTTGCTACCCAATTATCAACTTAAGAAAAAGAGGAGTTGGCGTAAAAAAATATGTTGAAATACTTGAAGAGTCTATCATAAACACCCTTAAACAATTCAATATTGAAGCATATCAGATTAATCATTTAACAGGGATATGGGTAGGTGATAAATCACAAATTCCTAGAAAAATTGGAGCAATTGGAATTCGAATTAAACAGGGTATTAGTATGCACGGTTTCGCTTTAAATATTAATACAAATCTTGACTATTTTAATTACATCAATCCCTGTGGCATAAAAGATAAACAAGTAACATCCATGAATAAAGAAGGTGTTCAATGCACCCTTGTTGAATTCTCTGATAAATTCTTAAAAAATTTCCTCAAATCATGGCAATCAACCAAAGAGTAATCATTCAAAACTCCACTAAGTCAAACACCAATTTATTGGTGAGGGCAAAAATTGATTAGCTCTTGAGAAGGGCTTGCTCCCATAAAAACCAGCTTTTCCCCCAGCATAAATCTCAGCTGCTGGATGGGCGGATTCAATAATAAGATGCTTACTTTCATCAATTAAATCCTTCTTTTTTCGAGCATAGTTTCCCCAAAGTAGAAAAACAACTTTTTCTTGATGTTCTGAAATGGTTTGAATAACCTTATTTGTAAAGATTTCCCAACCAACACCTTGATGACTTGACGGTTTCTTTTCCTCCACAGTCAAGATAGAATTTAATAAAAAAACTCCTTGCTCTGCCCAACTGGTCAGTTCGCCATGATTGGGTATTTCACACCCAATATCTTCATTTAATTCCCTAAAAATATTTTTCAATGAAGGAGGAATTTTAGCTCCTTTTTTTACAGAAAAGCATAAACCATGAGCTTGACCTAGTCCATGATAGGGATCTTGACCAATAATGACCACTTTTATTTGTTCAATTGGTGTAGCCTCAAAAGCACAGAAAATGTCTTTTTCAGGAGGATATGTTGTCAAACCCAACTTTTTTTGTTGGTCCAAGAACTGCTGAATTTCTAAAAAATAAGAACCTGAGATGTCTTCCAATAATATCGACCTCCATGAATTTGGAAATAAATCTATCACCGAGCACCTCTTAATTTAAGTTCGGTATGATAGGGGCTATTGGGTATCACGTATTTTTTATACATCCATACTGCTGACCCTATGAATAAGACCACAAATAGAAAAAGCACCAATAATTTTATAAACTTACTTTTCATAAGGCCTTAGGTAAATATTAGGTTATTCACCTGGATTCACAAAAGCATATTCCTTACCAAATCGAAGCATTTGCTCTACATAACCCTCTTGATGTATATGAAGATCAATAAAATTACCTTCATCATCAAACTGTGGCTCTAATTTTGGTTGAACAAAACCGCTATATGGAGCTAAATTTAAGCTTTCATACCTTGACTTAACCTCTTTGTGAATTTCAGGATCAACTTTTACACCATAACCCTCAACTAGGGCTTCTGCAGCTTCATAATCGCCCTCAGATTTGATTCGTTGAATTTCTCTCAAAAGGTCACCAAATATTTCACGAAGTTTAGCATAGTCATTAACTACAAAATAGGTTTTGTTATCTATAATTTTCTTTTCTATAACTTTATCATCAAGTCCTTTTTCATATGCCCAAGATGCATTTAACTGACGGTTTCTCATATGGTCTTCTTCTATATTCTCAACCTCTTCTAATCTTCTCAATTGAAGCATCATACCGTTAGCGATGTAGCTATCATACTCAGCCATTCCAACATCTAAGCTAGGGATCAATCCCAAGTCTACTAACTTTTGGTCATAGATGTAATATAAAGCAACTAAATCTGCTCGAGCTTCTTCTAGTGTATTACTGTAATTTTTAAGCGTTTCTTTGGGTGTTCCTACACCATCATTAATTTTACCCGAAGCGTGACCAATAACCTCGTGCATAGCGGTGTGCATTTTACTACTTAATTTACCGTGTTCTTTAATTCTTGCCCTTACACTTTCGTCTAAGTAAAATTCATTTAATGAACTATTTCCACCTGAAGAATTATAGGCTTCTACAATATTTCCAAGACTAATTGACTTGCTACCATGAGTGCTTCTTATCCAATTGCTATTGGGTAAATTTATCCCAATTGGAGTAGCTGGTGCGGCATCTCCTGCCTCCATTGCTGCATTAATAACTCGATAACTGACACCAACAACATTTTCTTTCTTATGCTCCTCCATAATTGAACTATTATCTTCAAAATACTGAGCATTTTCACTCAAAACAGCCATTCGCTTCGACGCTTCTTTATCGTTCATTTGAATCACCGATTCATATGCTCCTTTGTATCCAATAGCATCTCCATAAACCTCAATAAAACCTAGAATAAAATCAATATCCCCATCGGTACTTTTAAGCCAATTAATATTGGTCGCATCCCATTGTTTTAAATCTCCAGTTTTAAAGTAATCTATGAGCATAGCGATATGATTAGCTTGAGCTTCATTCTCTGCTACACCTTTCGCTTTTTCTAACCAAAAGATAATTTGATCAATAGCATTTCCATAAAGCCCTCCAGATTTATAAACTAAATCTACTAGCTTACCATCTTGTTTGACTAAACGGGAATTCAAACCATATTCAATTGGGGTTTCCTCACCTGATTCTCCCATAGCACCATAGTGAGCAATAGCTTCTGCCTCAGTAACACCTTTTCCATAATAATTATTAGCACTAATAGCAACCTTATCTACACCCTTGTCTTTAACTACTTTTTTAGAGTCGACCAAAGGATCAAAAATAACAGGCAACAACTTTGAAATCATTTGGTCTCTATTCTCATTTTCTAAGGTTATTGATTCGTTGATTGAACTACCCTCAATTAGAGTTAAAAAATAGTCCTTTGAAAAATCTGGAATAAACTTTTTCTCAGCATAGTGATGATGAATTCCATTAGAAAACCAAAATCGTTTCAGGTATACCTCAAAATCCTTCCAATCCTTAGCATTCCTATCACCATCATAGGTCGCATAAATGGCCTCCAAAACTCGTTTAATTTGCATATTATGCTTATAGTTTTGAGCGTAGGTAATCTCTCTCCCACTGAGTGCTGCTTGTGACAAATAATAAACCAACTCTTTCTGTTTGATTGTTAAATCATCAATCCCTGAAGCATCATAAGTAAGTATGCGTAAATCTGCAAAACGATTAGAATCTTGAGATAAAATTGCTTTTTCTCCTTCATTCTGAACCTGACCTGACTTGTTATTACAAGAAAACAGGACAGTTGCTGATAAAATTAAAAGAACTATATTTTTCATAATTTTCAATATTTTTAGTTGGCGAATTTAATAATTTTTTACTCTAATGTTTCATATCATAAGTATTAGATTTGTATTACATGATTGAACTCTTACGCTGTGTGTTACCATTCTGCACAATTTTTGGATTTGGCTATATTTTCGTTTTCAAAAGTCAACAGATTTCAAGGAAGATTTATAAACCTACTATGGTTTTACCAAAAGGTGAATCTTTAGAATGTTTGGTAGGTCGATATTTTAAAATCGTTCATTATAGTCTAATTACTTATTGTATTGCCTTCGGTTTGTTCCCTGACATTCTATTCTATTTAGGTGATTTTAATTTTTTTAACAAAATTTCAGTGCAAATTACTGGGTTAATTATTTTATTCATCAGTTGTTTATGGATGATTTTAGCACAGATTACTATGAAAAATTCATGGCGAATGGGAGTCGACAAAGAGAACAAAGCAGAACTCATTACTAGTGGTTTATTTTCCATTTCAAGAAATCCTTTTTTTCTAGGGTTGCTATTATTTTTCATGAGTATTTTTTTAATCTCCCCTAATGTTTTAACCTTAGTTCTATTCATATCTCAATTTATTTTAATAAGTATCCAAATTAGAATTGAAGAACAACACTTAACAAGTGTTCACAATAAAGAAATTACATTAACTATAAAAAGAGAGTAAAAAGGTACCTAGGTAGTCAGAAAAAATTATAGTTTTATTGAAAACTTCTTTTCTAACTTTTCAAGGTCTTCGAGCACTTTCTCGTTAAGAGGAATACCCGTTTTTTTTCGCTCTAATTCAGTACTGAATTCTTTTTCTCCAGGAACATAAACTGATTGATTTTCATCTACTCTATCTGCTGATTTAAAAGAATTTATCCAAAGATCCATGCTTGTTTTGAATTCATCTACAGATCGAAAACCATCTACTTCCATTGCACCAACAAAATGACCAAGACCCTTCCCTGGCAAATTGGGTAAAAGAGGCAAATAGCTCACAAACGGTGGCACCCATTTACCGAAATTAGCACCAGACAATACACCGGACATTATATCTACTAAGCTGCCCAGAGCATAACCCTTATGACTCCCCAATTCTTCTAGACTACCCAGAGGTGTCAACATGCCTCCATCTTTCAACTCATCGACATTTTGACTAGTCTTTCCATTCTTATCCAAAACCCAACCTTTAGGTATTTCCTTCCCTTCTCTTCGAGCAATCTCGATTTTTCCTCTTGCTACAGATGATGTGGCAAGATCAATCACCAATGGTTTTTCTTTTTTTGTTGGAAACGCGTACGAAATTGGATTAGTTCCAAGCATAGCCTGCTTGCTATGAGTTGGCGGAATAAAGGGAGTTGCATTGGTCATTGCCATACCTATCATATCATGTGGCAATGCCCTCATTGCATGATATCCTGCTATTCCAAAATGATTACTATTTTGAATAGCACCCCATCCACTTCCATATACTTTAGCACGCTCAATGGCTACATCCATCGCTTTTGGTGCAACCACAAGTCCAAGACCAGAATCACCATCAATTGTAAATGTTGATTTATTTTCTCTTATTATTCTAACTTCCGGAGACATATTAATTCTCCCGCACTCCCAGAGATTAACATACCCAATCAAACGAGAAACACCATGACTATCAACACCCCTCAAATCAGCTGAAATCAAAACATCCGCAGCAATTTTTGCATCATCATCTGAGGCACCCATTGCACTAAATAGTTGAATAGAAAATTTGGTTAAATCCGAATCTGAAATGTAACTCATTATATCTGCAAATTTGCATATTTTTTGAAGCTAGACTGCATTTCAGATTTAAATATCATAAAATTAATTATTAAATCACCGCTAATCATTATTAACATATCTAAAAGTTTTGATATGAATTTTACTTAAAAATGATTTTAATAAATTATAAAATATTATCTTGCAACTTATATAAACTTTAACAATCTTGAGCATGGCAAAATTTATACTTAAGCGATTTTTTTTAATTGTATTTTCAATACCCTTATTATTTACTTCAAATACTGCTAGGGCAACCCACATGATGGGTGCTGATATTACCTATCGTTGTATTGATACCTTGAAATTTGAAATTACGCTTAAGTGGTATCGGGATTGTAGAGGTATATCCCTAAATCGTGGTGGAAACTTAACTATTCGTTGTACGACAGGTGGTAGCAGAACTGCTACACTAACTCTCAAATCTATCCGTGAGATTACACCTGTATGTGCTACTGAACCTTCTCGTTGTAGTCCTTCCAATACTTTTGGAACTGGTGAGGGAGTAGAAGAACACACTTATACAGGTATTCTAGATTTTAACACGACACCACTAAATGCTCTAGCCAAATGCTCAGGCAAGATTGTAATTGGTGGGGCCATTAATGCACGAAATGGTGCCATTACAACAGGTCCGAGTGGTACACTATATACTGATTGTACCATTGATCTAAATAAAGCTCCTTGTAATACCTCTCCCGCTCTTACCTCTGAGCCCATTGCTATTTTGTGCTGCGATCAACCTTTTTACTTCAACAATGGTGCACTAGATACCGCTAACTTTGATTCTCTATCTTATGGCTGGGCTAATCCTCAGCGAGGATATAATTCTAACACAAATTATAGTGGTCAATTTTCTTACTTAAACCCTTTTACAGTTTATGATCCTAGACCCGGTGGTGGAGCTCCTATTCCTGGCAGCAACCCTCCTATCGGACTATACCTTGACCCCTTAACGGGTGATATCGTACTAACACCTACCAATTGTAGTGAAGTAACGGTTGCAGTCATTGAAATTACTGAATGGCGAAAAAATGATAAAGGAAAATACGAAGTCATCGGTAAGACTCGACGAGATATGCAATTTATCGTAAAATCCTGTCCTGGTAATAAGCCACCTATCGTCAATGGTCCATACAACTACGATGTCTGTGAAGGAAACCAACTTTGCTTTAATGTCACGACTAACGACCCAGTATTCGTTCCACCTCCTCCTGCTCCTACACCTGCTCCTGACACGGTAACTATCAGTTGGAATAAGGGTATTCCAGGGGCTACATTTACTGTCACCAACCCAACTGCTCGTCTCCAAACTGGTCGATTCTGTTGGACTCCTGGTGTTGGTCAGGCAAGTCAGTTACCCTACACCTTTACGGTTACTGCTCGAGATGATGCATGTCCGCTGAATGCCGTATCTGTTAGAGCTTTCCGTATTAAGGTAAAACCCCGTGCTCAAGCTACGATAGATTTAGATACTATGGATTGTGGAGTCTACCCTCTTGAAGCCGTTCTAGACGATGGATTTAAGGGAACTCCTTCTTATAATTGGACAATATTAGATTCCAACAAAAACATTGTATTTAACAAAAAAATAGCTGCTTTTAAATCTTCAGGTAATTTCTTAAGTACCTCTAAACAAGACACCATTCGATTTAGAAAAGGTGGAAGATATTTTATCCAGCTAGCACTTAACAATGCACCTATCAATTGCCCAAGTACCATCTTGGACACCTTAGTTGTCCCACCACTTTTGGAGGCTAACCTAACCATTGGTCCAGACACTTTTGTGTGTGCTGGAACAGATATTGTATTTAAACCATACTTGAGTAACTATTCCGCTCCAGCTTCCTTTCAGTGGAGTACTATGGGTGTAACCAATGATGGTAAGTTCATCAATAATGCTACAGCCGATACTGCTAACAACAAGGATACTTTTCTACTCTCAATTCCAAAAGTACAATACGATACAGCAGTTAGCGTATTTATCAAGGATGCAACAGGATGTACTTCTGAAGATACTATTCAAGTCTTTCTAAAATCTAACCCGATTGCAAAATTACCTGCAGATCCTAGAATATGTACCTATGATAGTATTAATATAGTACCTAACCTTGATTCAGCATACTGGGTCGATCCAATTAAAGGTGACACTTTAGTTCAAGGTGACACTTTATTTAAAGAGTGGTATTACAATGGGGTACTATTTGACACGCAAGATAGTGTTACTATAAATAAACGCGGAACCTACGTAATCCGTGTTGTAGACAGCCTCAATTGTACCGACACCGATACGCTATATCTTAATGTTAACGATACTGTTATAGCTTTTGCGGGTAATGATACCACCCTATGTTTCGCTGATACGTTGCAACTCAAAGCAGGAGGAATCGATACCGCCGGTAATTCTAATACTGGACTCTACCGCTGGTCGGATATTACTCCTTCTAATCCCTTCCCCGTTATCCTTGGTACAGACAAGCAATACAACATTGTTGCCTCTGACGATAAAGAATATCGCCTTGAACTATTTGTCACTCAAGGAGGGGTCGAATGTTTCGATGATGACTCCATGAAGGTGTCCGTCAACCCACTACCTAATATCGTTCTTGGTCCTGACGAATCCGTCTGCTGCGATTATGGTGCCATTAACCTTAACTTTAAAATTAATACTCCGTCAGGCAACCCTTCTACTGGATCTTGGAGTTGTACTTCTACTCCAAGTCTTGTTACCAATAACGAATTTGATACCGATGCTGGTTGTGGATTAATTGCATCTCCTGCTACTTCTATCAACAAACATGCGGTATACACCTATCAAGAACCTTCTACGCTTTGTATCAACAAAGACTCCATTTTGATTACCATCAATGGTTTGCCTCGTATGATTCTTCAAGATCGCGTCTATTGTCAAGACATTGGAGCTATTCGCCTAGATGATGACGTGGTCATTAGTCCTTCGAATACTTCGCTGGGTTCTCCTTCTTGGAGATGCCTAGACTCCAACTCCGTTAACAACCGATTTTTCGCTAACATGCTCGAAAACAGAGGTTCTGTTTTCGCTCCCGACTATTGGGTAAATCTCAGTGAAAGTGTCTATACCATTCAAAATGATAACACCGATACCATTGTTCTAGAATTTACCTATGTCAATCGTTTTGGATGTAGAGCTAAGGATACCGTTTCTATTGAAGTGTCTAAAGTACCTAAACTTACATTCTCTTCTCACCGTGATCTATGCTACGATGAAGGTGATGTCTCTTTGAACAACCTCATGAGTGTCAACCTTACCGATGGTATTTGGTCTATTGTTGAAGATCTTCCTGCTTACAGGGACACCAATGATCTGGGTGGAATATCTAATAACTCAATTAACACCTTTAATAGTGTTCCACTACCTAATTCGTCTACTACTCCTAACTCTTGGAGAATTCGATATACCCATACGGCTACGGGTTGCCCTACCTTCAAGGATACAACCTTACGTATCAACCCTTTGCCCAATATCAACCTAACTCCACTTACGCCTAATCGTTTATGTGAAACTGCTACGGATATCCCTCTTAATGCTACTCCTGCTGGGGGTACTTGGTCTAGTAATGATCCTACGGCCATTGCCGGGGGAAATAACTTTAGTCCAAGCTCTGCTTCCATTGTTGGTAATGGTGATATCATTAAGCTATACTATAGCTACACTGATGCGGCTACCGGTTGTAGCAACAACGATTCTATCCAAGCTCAAGTGGATCCTAAGCCCACCATATCACTCCCTACCAATGCAGTGTATTGCCGTAACAAAGGAGAAATGGTCATGCCACTTACCCTACCCATATCTGCTACTAATAATTCTAGTTTGATTTGGATTCCTACTAATATCTACGGTAACAGAGACCGCATCAATGCGGGGGCTATTGATAATATCCAAGGAGAAGGTACCATTACCCTCACCCTACAAAATCAAAAAGCCGATACATTCAGAATTGGTGCTAACGCCGGTGGTCTTGCCTCTTGCTCGGATGTCAACGGTTCTTTTGAGATTATTATTAATCCTATTCCTGATGCTTCTATTACCAATAGTAACTCAGAGGGTTGCAATCCTGTAACTACTGATCTTGATGTAGTATTTAATAATCAAATTGATCCGGCTGCTGCCACCTACTCTTGGAATCTTGGTGATGGTAATACCTCCACAAGTGCCTCTAATAGCGTAACGTATACCGACGATGGTCAAGCCAATGTCTCTGTAGTTGTTACCTCAGATAAAGGATGCGATACTACCATTACTAGTTCAGTGCTTATCAACCCAATTCCTGTTGCTAGTTTTGTACCCAATCCTAATAACTATACTACTGCTGCTCTACCACGTTTTATATTCACTAACACCAGTACTGTTGATCCAGTCAATGGTAGTGTTGTTGATCAGTTTGAATGGGACTTTGGTGATCCTAATGCTACAGATGATATATCTAATGAAGAAAATCCTTCACATTACTACCCTACTGATACCGCTCAATACTGTGTGAACCTCAAAGTGACCACCAACAAAGGGTGCTCCGATGAGTTCAACTCGTGCGTGGTGATTGGTCCTGACTTGATTGTTTTCATACCTAATGCATTCACTCCTAACACTTCTGGTCCTGATCAAAATGAAGGTTTCAAGGCAACCATTAGTGGAGAGAAAACAATGGAACTCATCGTATTTGATCGTTGGGGAGAAATTATGTTTATCACCAATGACGTCAACGAAAAATGGGATGGTATGTACAAAGGTGAGCCTGCCCAACAAGATGTGTATGCTTACCAACTCAACGTTACCGCTCTAAACGATGAAGTCTATAACTACACCGGCACCATTACACTTATTCGTTAAGCGAAGGGGGGTTAAAAAATAAAAAAAGGAAGTAACTCGTTACTTCCTTTTTTTTTCTCTTAATGTCATTCAATAAAAATTTAAATCTATCAAGAAAGAAACACACAATACTTATCATAACTTCGCATTAGAATATTGAACCGTGAAAAACGAAAATTTATCTGAAAATAAAGAAATAGTAAATAAGTACCGACAGCTACTGAGAGTATCCAAGTGGTCAAGGGAAAAGGGCGATATCACAATTATTAGAAAAGCATTTGAAAAAGCCATGGAATCCCATAGTCAAATGCGAAGAAAATCAGGAGAACCTTATATCTATCACCCAATAGCTGTAGCAAGAATTGCAGCTGAAGAAATTGGATTAGGGACTACATCCATAGTATGTGCTCTTCTACATGACGTTGTCGAAGATACGGATGTCACTCTAGAAGACATACGTTTAGAATTTGGAGATAAAGAGGCTAACATCATTGATGGCCTAACTAAAATATCGGGCGTTTATGACACCCACTCACCTCAAGCAGAAAATTTCAGGAAAATGCTGCTGACTATGGCAAATGATGTTCGTGTGATACTCATTAAATTATGTGACCGATTACATAATATGAGAACATTAGAACATATGAGCGATAAAGGACAACTTAAAATTGCATCCGAAACCAACTTTATATATGCCCCACTAGCACACCGATTAGGGCTATATGCTATCAAAACAGAATTAGAAGACCTTTCTCTAAAGTACACACAACCAGCTCTTTATCAAGACTTAAAGCAGCAATTAAATGCTACTAAAGAACAGAGAAACAGATACATCCGATTATTCATCAAGCCTATTAAACTCGAATTAGAAGAACTAGGCATTAAATATGAAATTAAAGGAAGACCGAAATCCATTTATAGTATTTATTCTAAAATGGTTGCGAAGAAATTGGAATTTGAAGACGTATACGACCTATTTGCTATTCGAGTTATTTTAGATAGTGAGCCTGAAGATGAGAAAATGGATTGTTGGAATGTTTACTCAATCATAACTAGTATATTCAAACCAAACCCTGAACGTTTGAGAGACTGGATAAGTATTCCAAAAAGTAACGGATATGAAAGTTTACACACTACTGTAATGGGACCAAGAGGACAATGGGTAGAGGTACAAATTCGTAGTAAACGAATGGATGCTATTGCTGAAAAAGGATATGCTGCACATTGGAAATACAAGGAACATAAAAACACTCAAGAATCCACCAACGGTCTAGATACTTGGCTAGGACAAGTTCGAGAAATCATCGAAAATCCAGAAAGTAATGCACTAGATTTTTTGGACGAATTCAAAATGAATTTGTATGCTAAAGAAGTTTTTGCATTTACTCCGAAAGGGCTCCTAAAAAAACTACCTAAGGGATCTACCTCTCTTGATTTTGCATTTGATATTCATACAGAAGTTGGTGCAAAATGCTTGGGTGCAAAAGTCAACGGTAAATTAGTCCCCTTAAGTTATGAGATTCAAAATGGTGATCAAATCGAAATTCTTACCTCAGCTAAACAAAAACCTAATAAAGACTGGCTAAGCTTTGTAAAAACATCCAAAGCAAAGAATAAAATAAAACAGAGCTTAAAAGATGAAAAAAGAGCCGTTGCATCCATTGGCAAGGAGTCTTTAGCTCGAAAAATGAGGAATGCTGGTTTTGAATACACGACTCAGAACTTAAATAAGCTTGTTAGTTTTTTTGATGTTGAAGATGAACTGGAATTAACTTTTAAAATTGGTACAGGATCACTAGACAAGGAAAAAATAAAACTTCAGGAAATTTTAGTCGAAACAAAATCAGTTCACAAACCTGGTACTAATCGTCGAGAAACTAAACCAGAACAAACAGGCCCATCAAAAGAGCTTATTATTGGAGATGCATCCATTGATTTTGACTATGTTTTAGCTGCTTGTTGTCATCCAATTCCAGGAGACCAAGTCGTAGGTTTTATAACAGTTGGCGGAGAAGTCAAAATACATCAAACCAATTGTAAAAATGCTCAAAATCTAATGTCCAAATATGGGTATCGTATTATTAAAGCACAATGGGCTAATCAAGCAGTTTCGACTGAATATTTTGAAGCAACTGTTGAAATAACTGGTATTGATTCACTAGGTCTTGTAAGTAAAGTTACTGACATTATTTCCAAACAGTTGAAAGTAAACATGAAATCCATCAGTTTTGAATCATTGGACGGAACATTTGTTGGAAAATTAAAAGTGAATGTATCCAACAAATATCACTTAGAACAATTAATGAGTGAATTGAGTGGAATAGACCAATATATTAAAGTAAGCAGAGTCGCATTAGAACATGACTCTAACTAAAACAAAATGGAAGATTTAGAAACTATAAAAGAAGATGTTAAACAACTCTTCACGGCCTATTTAGAAAAAAAAGGTCAGCGTAGAACTCCTGAGCGATACGCTATTCTTGATGAAATTTATAGTAATAAAAAACACTTTGATGTGGATACTCTGTACATTCAAATGAAAAACAGAAATTATCATGTTAGTAGAGCTACGGTATATAATACACTAGATCTATTACAAGAATGTGGTTTGGTTATAAAACATCAATTTGGTCAAAATATGGCTCAGTTTGAACAAGCCTATGGATACAAACAACATGACCATATTATATGTAATACATGCAGTAAGGTGATGGAGTTTTGCGACCCTCGCATTCAGCAAATTACCACTAAAATGGCTGAATTACTCAATTTTGAAGTATCGAGACATTCCCTTAACCTCTATGGAAACCCTCAAGTAGATGAAAACGGACTATGTATGAATTGTGATAATCAAGTTAAAGTTGTAGATATAAAATAAATGGTAGACGTATTATTAGGACTCCAATGGGGAGATGAAGGAAAAGGTAAAATTGCAGACTACCTTACCCCTAGATATGATGTAGTTGCAAGATTTCAAGGAGGACCTAATGCTGGCCATTCCCTTGAATTTAATGGAATTAAACACGTATTGAATACGATTCCTTCTGGAATATTTCATGAAAACTGTGTTAACATTATTGGTAATGGTGTTGTAATTGATCCAGTGTTATTCATGGCTGAAATAGACCGTACTGTTGCTGCGGGTGCTGATGTCAAGAAAAATTTAAGAATATCATACAAAGCCCATATCATCATGCCAACACACAAAATCTTGGATGCAGCTAGTGAATGGAGTAAAGGAGATAAAAAAATTGGTAGCACTCTACGAGGCATAGGACCAACTTATCGAGAAAAAATTGGTCGTGGTGGGCTACGCATAGGCGAAATATTTGCTCCTAACTTTGAACAGAATTACCACGAAAAGAAAAAACGATCACTTCAATTAGTAGAACAATTTGGGTTTACAGATTTTAATCTTGAAAGCATGGAAGAAGAATTTTTCACAGCTGTTGAAAGACTTCGTAAATTCAAATTCGTAAATAGTGAATACCTCATCAATGAACACATTGTAAATAATGACAATATTCTTGCTGAGGGTGCACAAGGAAGTATGCTAGATATTGATTTTGGCTCATACCCATTTGTTACCTCAAGTAATACTACTGTAGGTGGTGTTTCAACTGGACTCGGTATAGCACCCAAGCATATTCATAAGGTCATCGGTATTTTTAAAGCCTATTGCACACGTGTAGGCGGAGGACCTTTCCCATCAGAACTTGACAATGAAATTGGTCAGCGAATTCGAGACGTCGGTAATGAATATGGTGCTACTACTGGTCGGCCTAGAAGAACAGGCTGGTTAGACTTAGTAGCCCTCAAATATGCAATTATGCTTAGTGGTGTTGATGAACTTTGTATGATGAAAGCCGATTGCCTTAGTGGCTTTGACGAAGTACTTGTCGGCACCAGTTACAAGGGCGATTTGATGAAGACTAATGAAGTCCCTTTTGATCTAAACGCTGATAACTTCAAATCACAATACGAATCTCACCCAGGGTGGCAAGAGGACATCACACAGATTAAAGAACACACGGCACTTCCTAAGACTTTCAAAGACTATATTCAAACTATAGAACAACAAATTAATACACCGATCAATATTATATCCGTAGGACCTGGAAGAGATCAGACCATTAAAAAATAATCATGAACGCATTTATATTTCCTGGACAAGGAGCCCAATTTGTAGGAATGGGACATGAACTGTATAACTCAAATAACAAAGCCAAGCTTCTGTTTGACAAAGCAAATGAAGTACTGGGGTTTGATATCACTAAAGAAATGTTCGAAGGAACTGCAGAAGGGTTAAAGCAAACTAACATTACTCAACCTGCTGTATTTCTTCACTCTGTTATCTTAGCCAAAACACTTCCTGATTTTAAGCCAGATATGGTAGCAGGTCATAGTTTGGGAGAATTATCCGCATTAGTTGCTAATAACACATTAGGCTTTGAAGACGGACTTCGATTAGTTGCCATTCGTGCTCAAGCCATGCAAAAAGCTTGCGAAATAAATCCAAGTACAATGGCAGCAATTATCGGACTGGAAGATCACCTCATTGAAGAAATTTGCAAGCAAATTGACGACACTGTAGTAGCAGCTAATTATAATTGCCCAGGTCAACTCGTCATATCTGGCACCAATTCGGGCATCGAAAAAGCATGTAAGATACTGACCGAAAAAGGAGCTCGAAGAGCCTTAAAACTTCCAGTTGGTGGTGCATTTCACTCTCCATTAATGGAACCCGCAAGAGAAGAATTAGCAGAGGCTATCGAAGCAACCCAATTCAATACGCCTTCCTGCCCCGTTTATCAAAATGTAAGTACTACTGCAGAAACAGATATTAATCGTATTAAAGATAACTTAATAGCTCAACTGACTGCTCCCGTAAAATGGACACATTCGGTAGAAAATATGATTGCTGCTGGTGCTACCAAATTCATAGAAGTAGGTCCAGGGAAAGCCTTACAAGGAATGTTGATTAAGATAAACAAAGAAGTAGAACGAGTAGGAATTAGCTAATCCCACACGATGCACTTTTAAGTTTCCGTCTGCTTCAGCTTAAGTATATTTATTGCTAAGTAGGTCACTAACATTCTTAACGATTCATTAAATTCTCTTAAACTATCACCTATGCAGATTAGGCACTGGTCTAGGCGAAGGTCTATCTGAGTATGTTTTCACTTGAATAGAAATATGCGATATAATCTAATTCATTTTGTTTAATATTTATGTCATAATTTTATAAAAAGCTGGTTCAATTTAAAAGTATATTGCTTATAGTTTTTTTTACTATAAGTTATTTATATATTCGTCCCCATAACTTAAATATTTATGTTAAACAGAAGTTTAAATCTTATCCTAGCAACATGTTTATCACTAGTCTCTTTGGGACAAACTGGGAACGTATCCGGAGTTGTATCTGACAGTTTAGGTCAAAAAATTATGGGTGCGGCAATCGTTGTCAAAGGAACCAATTCAGGAAGTATTACTGATGAAAATGGAAACTACAGAATTGTCAATGTTGATCTTGCCAATGCCACGCTCGTAGCTTCATACTCTGGTTATAAGACTAAGGAGATAAAAATAAAAGGAAGAAACAATGTAAATATTATGCTTTCGGATGCCTCACTTGGACTTGGACAAGTAATGGTGGTAGGATATGGTACTGCTACCAAAAAGGAATTTACTGGAGCAAGTGCAAACGTCATTGGTGAGGATTTGCAAAAATTAAACATCCCTCGAATTGATCAAGCCCTACAAGGTCAAGTATCAGGTGTAAATATTAATACAAATTCAGGTTCACCTGGAGGTTCTTCAAGTATTCGAATCCGTGGCTTATCTACATTTGGAGACAATGACCCATTAATATTAGTGGACGGAGTAGTATACGATTCAGAGGGTTTAAATGCTTTAAATCCCAACGATATTGAGTCTGTTAATGTTTTGAAAGATGCTACTGCTGGTATTTACGGAGTTAGAGCTGCAAATGGTGTCATTTTAATTGAAACCAAAAAAGGAAGAAGAAATGTAAAGCCTAAAATTGAGTTAAGTGCTTACACTGGAGTTCAACAGGCCACTAAAAAATTAAATTTATTAAATGCTAGAGAATATGCTGTTCTTAAAAATGAAATGTTTGCTAATGGCAATAACACCCTTCCTTTTTCAAACACCAATTTAGGTGAAGGTACTAACTGGCAAGATGCTGTTTTTCAAGATGCTCAAGTCCAAAACTACAATGTAACTGTAACCGGTGGTACTGAAAAAACAACCTATTCTATTGGTGGAAGTTACTTTTCACAAGACGGAATTGTTGGTCTAGACAAATCTAATTTTACACGTTTTAATGGACGCGTTAATCTAAATACTGAGATGAGCGATAGGCTTAGACTTTCAAGTGTCTTACTATATACCAATGAAGAACGACAAGCTCTTCCTGAAAATGGTATAGGCTCTGTTCTCTACAATACCATCAATGCCTTCCCTACAGATCCTATTAAAGATGCTAATGGACAATTTACATATTTGGAAGAGGTCAGTGATATTATTAACCCAATTGCTCAAATGCAGAATACATACAATACATCTTGGGTAGATAAACTAGTTGGGAAAGAAGAGATTGCTTTTGATATTACTGACAACCTAACCTTTACAAATAGATTCAATTACAATTATGCAGTGGTTGATAACAAAGTATTTTCTCCCTTAGTATGGTATGGTCCTGGCAAGGCCCAAAACACTGCTATAAATGCTGATTTAGATCCAACACTAGTAGAAATTGCACCTGGAAGTACAATTGAGCGTGGTGCAAGCGTATATGAAGGTCGATCAACCTACAGTGATCTTAACTTTGAGAGTTTTGTAAACCATAATACTAAATTCAATGATATACACACGCTTAAAACAACAGCTGGTGTGTCTATATTTAGCCGAAACGGTAAAGGACTTGGAGGAACTGCATTTAATATTCCGAACAATTCCTTAGATTATGCAGACATCTCAGCAAACCTTGCACCAGGTGGCTTTTTAAATAACACCAATTCTTTCCAATTTCAGGAGCGATTAGTTTCTGCATTTGTCCGAGCACAATACAAGTATGGAACTAAATACAATGGCTCATTGATTGTAAGACGAGATGGTTCTTCAAAGTTTGGACCTAATAATCGATTTGGTATCTTCCCAACAGTTTCTGGTTCTTGGTTACTCTCTGAAGAAGACTTTTACAATATTGACCGTATCAAGTTTTTCAAACTTAGACTAAGCTATGGAGTCAGTGGTAATGACCAAATTGCCAACTTTGCATACCGAGGTCTCTTAAACGGTGAAGGAGTATACGTATTTGATGATATTATAACGACTGGTGCAGCAATAGGTAGAGCTGCCAACCCAGATTTAAAATGGGAGACTACTCGCCAATTCAACATTGGTACGGACCTAAAAATTCTTCATACGTTTGATTTAACACTCAATTACTTCGTTAAAAACACCAAAGACTTATTATTCCAACCTGAAGTATCAGGGGTTCTTGGTACAGCAGGAGCGGGTAGTTACCCTCCTATCATCAATGCTGGAGATGTATCTAATAAAGGATTAGAAATTGAGCTTGGATATGTCATGAAACCTGGCAAAAAATTCAATCTTAGTACCAATATCAATGCTACTTTCATCAAAAATGAAGTAGTCAAGATTCCTACGGGGATAGACTTTCTTCCCGGAGCTGCTTTTGGAGTTGGTGGAAATATTGCTACCCGATTCGAAAAAGGATTTCCGATAGGGTATTTTATTGGGTATGAAACAGATGGTATATTCCAGACACAAGAAGAAATTGATAATTCACCTGTAACACAAGAAGGTGCAGTTCCTGGAGATTTGAGATTTATCGACCAGGATGGCGATGGTAAAATTAGTTTCAATGATGATTCTGACAAAACTATGATTGGCACCCCTATTCCTAAGGTAACACTCGGATATAATATCAATATCAGCTACGAAGGGTTTGATTTGTCTGGAAACTTTTTTGCAGCTCTTGGTCAAGATATTGTTAGAAATTATGAGCGACAACAACCATTTGCCAACCAGCTGAATTATAATATTGACCGTTGGACTGGAGAAAATACGACAAATGTAAACCCCAGACTAACAACTGAGTTAAACAGAAACACCATTTTCTCAGACTATTTTGTTGAGGATGGATCTTTCTTAAGGTTAAAAAATCTTCAACTTGGTTATACCTTTAACCCAAAGCTAACCCAACGAGCAAAAATCAACTCTGCTAGAATTTATATAGCAGCAAATAATCTACTAACTTTAACCAGATATCGAGGATATGACCCTGATATAGGATCAGCTGGTGGACCATTAGCATCAGGCATCGATTATGGTTTTTATCCTCAAGCTCGAACTTTTATGGCAGGCATTTCACTTAAATTTTAATATTGACATCCATGACAAAAAAAATAACAACAATCATCCTAACACTAGTCATCATTCCATCGATGTTTAGCTGTAAGAAATTTCTCGATATTGATCCTTTGTACACTCAAGACGCTGAAAATTTCTTTGAAACACCTAATGATTATCAAAGAGCATTAACAGGAGCTTATGACCTCTTACAATCTTCTTTCATGACCGTTTGGGTAGGTGAAATTGCTTCAGATAATTCCATTGCAGGTGGCGAGAGTGTAAATGATACTGAAGGACTTCATGAGATTGAAGCCATGAGTCACGATGCCGTAAATAACGAACTTAGGAGCATCTTTCGTTGGAATTATGCTGGAGTTACACGAGCAAACTATTTGCTTGAGAATAAAAACAAAATTGATTTTGAAGGAAAAGATAAAATAATAGCAGAAGCTACCTTTTTAAGAGCATATTATTACTTTGAATTGGTAAAATATTTTGGAGATGTTCCCTTGGTTATTGACAAGAGGTTAGGTGCTGATGAAGTGACTAAAGTTGATAGAACACCAAAAAATGAGGTTTTTGCTCAAATTGAAAAGGATCTAAGTTACGCTGCATCTATTTTAAAATGGAATGACCCCACAAAAGGAAGAATAACAAAAGGAGCATGTTTAAGTCTATTGGGCAAAGCATATTTATACCAAAATAAATTTAACCAAGCTGCCTCAATATTTGATCAGGTAATTAACGAAAACAGATATGCACTAATTAGCGATTACACAGATCTATTTAAAGTAAATAATGAAGGGCACTCAGAAGCTGTTTTTGATGTTCAATACTCAGGTGCAGAGGGAGGTGGATATGGTTGTCTAATATGTTTAGAAGGAAATGCTGCTCCTGGATTTCAAGGAATTCGTCAATATAATGGTCCTACCTATGGAGATGGAAATAGCTACAACCTTCCTACACAAAATTTATATGACGCATTTGATGCATCTGATATAAGAAGAGATGCAACAGTCCTAGACATTGATGCATTCATAGCAAAACAACCTAACCCAACTGAAATTACATACGCTATTGGAGGTGGAGGCCATACCGGTTTTTACAATAACAAGTATATTAAAAGACAAGGAGAAATAGGATTACCTGACAATGATTTGACAAGCCCTGTCAACTATCTTGTAATCCGATATGCTGATGTTCTTTTGATGGCTGCTGAAGCCCATAACCGAGCATCAACCCCTGATGACGCGAAAGCAAAAGCATACTTAAATCAAGTAAGAGATCGAGTTAATATGCCTTCAATAAATGCTGGAGGTAGTACTCTTACCGAAGCCATTTGGAATGAAAGAAGGCTAGAATTATCTGGTGAAGGACACCGATTTTTTGATCTTGTTAGAACAGGAAAAGCTGCAAATGAGATTAATGGATTTGTTCCAAACAAGCATGAATTATTTCCAATTCCACAAGTTGAAATTGATTTAGCTGGAGGAAACTGGACACAAAACAATAACTATTAAAAAGAGATTAACACATGAAAAAAATATTATTATTAGCCATATCGTTAGTTGTAGTTTTTGGATTATCAAATTGTGAAGAGGAAGCATTCACTCTAGGAGAAGGCCCAAGAGAAGCGGATGCTGCATTTACATTTGAACCTTCTGCAGAAAATGCTAACATTATCAACTTTACTGCAAATGATCCTAACCTCAATGCAAAATGGGACTTTGGCAATGGAACTAAAGGTGATGGCACAAATGTTACTGCTACATTCCCCAATAAAGGCACCTACACTGTCACATTAATTGTATTGAACTCAGGTGGAAGTGCTAGCTCCTCCCAAGAATTCACAATAGCAGAAGATGATCTTTCTTTACTTAGTAACCCCTTATTTAAATTACTCACAGGAGGAATCGATGGACCTGGTTCAAAGACTTGGGTCATGGACTCAACAGAAAAAGGACATTTCGGTGTTGGACCAAACCCTAGTTCTGCACAAGGAGACATTCCAGAATATTTCTCGGCCGAACCATTGGTCAAAAAAGGTGCAGGAATGTATGATGATCAATTTGTATTCAAACTTGGAGGATTCAAATTTGATCAAATCACCAATGGAAATGCTTATGTTAATTTAAACGATGATGGCTCTCCTGGTGCCGAAGCTGAATTCTCAGGAGGCTATGAAAATCAAGGTGATTTTACCGCATCATTTGAAAATCAATTAGGAGAACAATGGACTATCAAAGAAAATGAAGAAGACACAACACTCCTAGTTTCTGGAAAATCTTTCATTGGTTTCTATTGTGGCACACGTACTTATAAGATACTTAAGTTAACTGAAAATGAACTTTCATTGCGAGTTGTAGATGCATATAATCCTCTTGCATGGTATTTTAGACTTGTCCCAGCTGAATAATAACATAACAATAGATTTTATTAAATTTACGTTGTAATACTTTAGCTCTTTTAACCCAAATGTATAATCGATTTATAGCATATCTTCTAGTTTTTATCACGCTGAGTTCTTGTGATGATAAGCCAACAGAAACAATTGTCCTTCCTACCAATCTTCAAACTACAATCACACAATCAACTACGGTTGAAGGGTTAGTCAATGTAACTGCCACAGCATATGACGAAAATTATTTTACGATTTATTTTGATGATGGTGAAGAAAGTGAAAAAATCGAAGACGTTCAAGGTAAAGCAAGCCACACCTATAGAAATTCTGGTACATATACTATTCGAGTTAGAGCACACATCACCCCAGATAAATACATACAAAAAATAGATACAATTATTATTGAAATGGAGTCGAAAACTGATGAAAATGGGATACCACTTCATGGTTATACTACTCCAAAGGCTTATAATGGCTATAACTTAGTTTGGAGTGACGAGTTTGATGGAGAAGTATTGAATGAAAATGATTGGAATTATGAATTAGGAACTGGAGATAACGGATGGGGGAATAACGAATCCCAATATTATTTAAGAGAAAATACTGAGGTTAAAAATGGTTTCTTAACTATAACAGCAAAGCAACAAATTTACAATACTAGTAATTACACTTCCTCACGTATCACGACACAAAACAAACAGTCTTTTAAATATGGAAGGATCGATATTCGTGCAGCACTTGCAAAAGGTCAAGGGATATGGTCTGCTTTGTGGTTACTAGGTGATAATATTACATCTGTTTCTTGGCCTGCATGTGGTGAAATTGATATAATGGAACTTGTTGGCGGTACAAAACCAGGAAACTCTGACAGAGTAGTACACGGAACTTTACATTGGGAAAATAATGGTAATCATGCAGAATATGGAACAGGACATACGCTACCTAATGGTGATTTCTCAGAAGAATTTCACGTATTCTCAGTCATCTGGGACGAAAAATACATCAAATGGTATCGTGATGATATTCTTTATTCAACAGTTGATATTTCACCATCTAGAATGTCTGCATTCCATCAAAATTTCTTTGTTATTTTCAATCTAGCCGTTGGAGGTAATTGGCCAGGATATCCTGATGCAACTACCAAATTCCCACAAAGAATGCATGTAGATTACATCCGCATATTTCAAGAAAAATAAAAATTCTAAAGGGTAATACTTTCAGTTAACCCTGCTATACTAACCATATAATCGCCAGGCTCTGTAACCCATTGGTTATTGCTATTTACAAATGCAAGTTCATTTGCTTCAATAACAAATTCAAAAGTTATAGTCTCCCCTGCTTTAATAACTTGTTTATCAAAAGCTCTTAGTCTCCTAACTGATGGGGTTATACTCGCATATAAGTCCGATACAAACACCAAAACAGACTCCTTACCATCTAGCTTTCCTTTGTTTGTGACATTCACAGAAACACTAATTGATTGATTATCGGCAGCTTTATTTACTTTCAAGTCTGAATATTCAAACTCTGTATAACTCAAGCCATGTCCAAACTCATATTGGGGTTCGAAAGCCTCCAATCCGAAGTCAATATTCAGCTGATCAGTATACTTATGGTCGTATAGTATTAATGAATTCGTATATTTTGGATAAGTAATAGGTAGTTTACCACTCGGATTAATTTCTCCAGATAAGACATCTGCAACGGCACCTGAGCCATTTTCTGAAGGCTGATAAGCCAAGACTATGGACTCACATAATGGTTCAATTTCACGTATAACGCGAGCTCTATTTTCAACAAGAACCATTACGATTGGCTTACCCAATTTTGCTAGTCCTTTAACATATTCTATCTGAGCCTCCTCAAGATTCAATGAGTGGATATCACCTGGCTTTTCAGTAGAAGGAAACTCACCCATACAAGCGATTATTAAATCTGAACTTCGGGCTTTATTATATGCTACTTCCTTATTCATAAAAGTGTCAATATCACAACCTTGTTCAAAGGTAACATCATTGAAATTAGCCAGAATTGAACCTAAAATTGTGTTTTTAGTTGTATCGTCCCATTGCTCATCTGTACCTTGCCATGTTCTACCCCACGAACCATTAATCATGGTTAAAGAATTAGCCATTGGTCCAGTAACAAAGATTCTCTTGTCTTGAGAAATCGGTAGGGATCCATTAGCATTTTTTAGTAATGTAATTGCTTCTGCTGCAATTTGATAACTATGATTTACAAAACTATCTGAGGCCACCAATGGATATTCATGATTATCTGGAGTAAAAGGATCTTCAAACAAACCTAAACGTTGCTTCATTACTAAAATTCTTCGAACTGATTCATTAATTCTTGACATAGGAACTTCACCTTCATTAACCAATTCCAACAATAAATCAGAAAATTCGTAATCATTAGGAACCATACTCATATCAATTCCTGCATTAATTGCCATTTTGACCGCATCCTTTAGGGTTGGAGCAATCTTATGAAATTGATGAAGTTTAATGATATCCTCCCAGTCAGTTACAGCAACACCATCAAATTTTAATTCTGTCCGTAATAAATCAGTCAAAATACGTTTATCGGCATGAACAGGAATTCCATTAACATCACCTGAGTTAATCATTACACTCAAAGAACCCGCATCAACTGCTGCCTCAAAAGTAGGTAAGAAATACTCCCTCAATTGAGTTTCAGGAATATAAGCTGTCGTTCTATCTTTACCTGTAAATGACCAACTATAACCTAAGAAATGTTTCATACAACTAGCCACACGATATGGGTCAGAAGCATCATCACCCTGATATCCCTCAATAGTAGCTACACCCATTCTCTTACATAGGTAAACATCTTCACCATAGGTTTCAAAAACTCTACTCCATAGAGGCTGTCGTGCAACGTCTAAAACAGGAGAAAAATTCCATGGAATGCCAGATGCTCTTGTCTCATAAGCTGTCATCGCAGCGGCTTGCTCTGCCATTTCAGGATTAAACGTTGCTGCTTGAGCCAAAGGTTGAGGGAACAAAGTCCCACCTAGTAAATAATTTGCTCCATGAATAGCGTCTATTCCGTATATAATTGGAACACCATGATTGGTTTCTGTTGTAGCTATCGACTGAATCGTCTTTATAATTTGATTCCAATGCTCTATGGTGTATGCGTGCCCACCAACATTTAACATACTCCCAACACCATATTCTACAATGGCTTTTCTAAGTTTAGCAGAATCTAATTCATGAGGTTCCTTTAAATCAAATACCTCGCCTACAGAAATAACGTCCAAATTCAATTGTGTCATCTGACCTACTTTTTCCTTGACAGACATTTTACTTATTATATCATCAATTTTAGCAGATGTCTCCTCTTGGTTTTGAGGTTGATTGCAAGCGACTATAGCAATAAGAAAAAGGTATAAATAATTTGAAAATGATTTCATTAAAGTAGTTTTTTTAATTATGAAAAGTATATAAAAGTAGAGATTACAATAACACAGATTACTATCCCGGTTAATGTTGCATATTTCCATGGTTCAATATCAACTTGTTCAGTATATTTTTGGTTATACTCTATTTCACGTGGATATAGTTTTCCTATAACAAGCATTATAATTACATTCAATACAAATAAAATAGCCATAACATGTAAAAAGTGCGGATAATTATCGGCTCCAACTACATAAGGCTTAATAATAAATTGACTGATGATGTATAAAACTGATCCAGAAATAATACCAATTTTTGCAGCAATTGCTGGAACATTTTTGGTCATATACCCAACAACAATAATTGTGAGAATAGGAATACTATAGATTCCGTTAACTTCTTGAAGATAAGCAAACAAACCATCTGACGCATAAATTAAAAGCGGAGCAATACACATGGATACAACAGCTAAGACTGTTCCAAAAGTTTTCCCAGCTTTTACGGTAGTTTGCTCATCAGCTTCCTTATTAATGTATACTTTATAAATACCTAAACCGAAAAGTGTAACAGAGCTATTTAATGCAGAGTTGAAAGAACTCAAAATAGCTCCAAACAAAACAGCAGCAAAAAAACCGACTAATACAACTGGAAGAACATTTTTGACCAATAAAGGATATGCTTCATCAGGATTGGTTAATGAATCACCGAACATGTGAAAAGCGATGATACCTGGTAAAACAACTATGAGAGGTCCTAATATTTTTAAAACTGCAGCATAGAGAAGTCCTTTTTGGCCCTCCTTTAAATTTTGAGCACCCAATGCTCGTTGAATAATTGCCTGGTTAGTACCCCAATAAAATAATTGTACTAGCATCATTCCTGTAAAAATAGTCCCAAATGGAATTGATGAATCTGAAGAACCAATCGAGTTAAACTTATCTGGATGACTCTCTAACAAAACAGAAACCCCTTGAGTAATACTTCCATCTCCAACGGTCAACAATCCAAATACTGGAATCATTAATCCGCCAATAAGCAAGCCAACAGCATTTATCGTATCAGATATAGCTACAGCTTTAAGTCCACCGAAAATTGCATATATAGAACCAATAATTCCAATTGACCAAACCGTTATCCATAATGCACCATTTTTAGATATTCCTAGAAGAGTTGGCACATCAAACATTGAATTTATTGCTAAAGCACCTGAATACAATACTATAGGCAAAAGAATTACAGCATAACCCGTTAAGAAAAGTCCTGAAGCAATTGTTCTAGTAGTTTTGTCATAACGGCGTTCAAGAAACTGAGGAACAGTTGTAATTCCCCCTTTCAAATAGCGAGGTAACAGAAAGAAAGCTGTAACTACCATTGCAATTGCAGCTAGGGTTTCCCAAGCCATGACCAAAACCCCTTCTTTAAAGGCAGCACCATTTAAGCCTACGATTTGCTCTGTAGACAGATTGGTAAGTAATAAAGAACCTGCAATAACAACACCTGTAAGACTTCTCCCTCCTAGAAAATAACCATCAGATGTATTTTCATCATTTTGTCTACTCTTATAATATGAAACAATGGCAACGAAAAGAGTGAATGTAATAAATGATATTATTTGCATTTTATTTAGTTTTAGTTTTTGGCTTAATTATATATCAAATACAAAACCATCCTCTCGGAGAAGTCTGTATCGGTTTTCATCAAATTTGAAAAGTTTTGCAGGACGATGAGAAACATTCTCTTGCAATTCATCTAATTGAATTAACAGATCCATACTCAATATTTTTTTTCTAAAATTTGGTTTATCAAATTTTGAATCTAAAAGTGCCTCATATAGGTCTTGTAATTCAGATAGTGTAAATTTTTTAGATAAAAGTTCAAAACCTACTGGCCTGTATCTTACTCTTCTTTTCAGGGTATTGATCCCTTTTTGTAAAATTCGTTTATGATCAAAAGCTAAAGCAGGTAAATCATCAATATCAAACCATCTAATGGACTTAGCCCAAGAAGAGGCAATAGGTCTATAATTATTACTTCCAACAAGTGAATAATAACCTACAGTAGCAACACGCCCAGCAGGGTGACGATCTACACTTCCGAACGTAAAAAATTGTTCCATAAAAATGTTACTTAAGCCTGTTAGGTTTTTTAAAACATCGTTAGCAGAATCCTCCAAATTAGCATTCATAGGCACTAACTCACCGGGCAAAGCCCAACTTCCTTTGAAAGGTTCTGCATTTCGTTCAATTAATAAAACTTGAACTTTTCCTTCATTATATCCAAAGACAACACAATCTACTGATAAACCGAATTTAAGATAGTCTTTAAATGGTATGTTGTTCTCTGAAAGAAAAAAATGACTGGGTGTATTCACTATATCTAGTAACTTTATTGGTAATTTAAAATTCAAAAATAAACGAAATTTTTACTTATAGTATTTTTTACTTTAAGTTTTTTAATAAATAAAAAAAAATTTTAAAAAATTTTTTATGTCTAAAATTATGCTCATAAAACATATTAAAATACTGATATTTTGGAAGTTACATTAACATAATGTTATGTATAAATCAACCTTATGTTATAGTATTTTTTAAAATAAGATATAGTAATTTTTACTTTAAGTAAAATAATTTATATATTAGCACCAATATTTAATCAACTATATACAAAATGAAAAAAAATTACTTATTATTATTAATGATGACCGTTGCATTCTCAAGTGCCTTCGGTCAACTTGGAGGAACAACATGGAAGTTAGCTCCTGAAGCTAAGTCTCTAGGTGTTGGACCAGGAGAAGGAAACACAGATTGGTGGGCTATCGATGACGCTACTGTAGCTACAAGAGCGTGCTTGTACGATGATGAGTACAAATTTAACGCCGACGGTTCGTTCGAAAATGTTCTTGGCGATCAAACATGGGGAGAGCCATGGCAAAAAGTTGATCCTGAGGCATGTACTGCACCAATAGCACCTCATGATGGTTCTGCAATTGCTACCTGGGATTTTGATGCTGACGCTATGGAGGTTACTATTACAGGAAAAGGTGCATACCTTGGTTTAGCTAAGGTTCACAATACTGGTGAACTTGCTAGCTCTGATGATGCTGTCGCTTCAATTACATACCCTGTTTCAATGTCTGCTGACGGAGAGAAAATGACTATCGATATGAATTATGGTGGTGATGGATGGTGGCACTTTGTTTTTGCAAAGCAAGAAGACAACTCAAGTGTAAGAACACTTGATAGAAACTTGTTCAAAGTTTATCCAAATCCTGCTAAAAACGAGATTACGGTTAGTTCTAATGAGAATTTAAGTAAAGTTACTATCTATGATGTAACTGGTAAAGTAATGTTCTCAACATCTGATGTTAACCTAAACTCAACTGTAAATGTTTCTGCATTTAGCAGAGGTATTTATATGGTTGAAGTATTAACAGATAACAAAACTTCTGTTAAGCGTTTAATACTTGAATAAGTAGTTAATTAAACCAATAGATTTCAAAAAAAAGATTTTCATTTCGATGAAGATCTTTTTTTTGAAATTAATAAAATAGTTTTAGCCTCATACATTGGCATATATTTTTTTTAAACTAAACCAATAATCGATGACTTATTTAACAAAAATCACAAAAAAATCCAGTTACATAATCCTACTTTTTCTTATGAGTTTCCCATTTGTCATGAATGCACAAATAGGAACTATCAGCGGTAAAGTAGTAGACTCAAATACAGGACAAGCCCTCATGGGTTCAAGCCTTCAAGTAGTTGGTACGAATACTGGTGCTATCACAGACGAAAATGGAGAGTTTTCAATTGCAAATCAAAAAACACCTATTGACTTAGAAGTTACCTATGTAGGATATGATAAAAAGACATTAACTATAACTAACTACAACCCTGTTAAAATTTCGCTTAACGAAATTTTAAATCAATTTGATGAACTAGTTGTTGTCGGATATGGTAGACAAAAAAAGAAAGTTTCTACAGGTTCAGTTGCCAAAATTGAATCCAAACAACTAGAGGGAATAGCCCTACCTGATGTTACTTCTACCATGGAAGGCCAAATGGCAGGAATTATAGTAAACGAATCTAGTGGTCAGCCAGGTGCAAGTAAAACACTATTAATTAGAGGTGTTAGTACCAATGGTGATAATTCCCCCTTGTATATAGTAGATGGTGTTCAAGTAGGAAACATTGACAATATTAATCCAAGTGATGTAGAATCAATAGATGTATTAAAAGATGCTGCATCAAGTGCAATATATGGAGCTAGAGCTTCTAACGGTGTAGTTATCATTACTACCAAAAGTGGAAACGGTGCTGACATCGGTACATTCACCTACTCTATGAGCTATCTCAATTCACGACCTTGGAGAGTTCCAGAAATGTTAGGAGCAGAAGATTATGTAATGCTTACTCGAGAAAAATATGAAAACGGAGGGCAAGCTGTTGGTCTAAATCGACTAGGGTTTCCAGAAGTAGGTGATCCTCTTCTCCACAACACCAATTGGATGGAAGAAATCTTTAACCCTGCTAAGCTTATTAATCATCGAGTAACCGCATCACTTAAAAACTCCTATATATCATTAGATTATTGGGATCAAAATGGAGTTATCGGTGGTGATAAATCTAACTACAAAAGATATGCGTTACGTATAAATTCAACGAAAGAAATTAATGATTTCCTTACTGTGGGTAATAGTCTTTACTTGAATAGAACCGACAATAATAATATTGGGACAAACAATGCTTTTGGTGGTATCCAAAGTGATGCTTTTGCATACGATCCAATAACCCCTGTAAATGATCCAGATGGTCAATTTGGATTTGCTCAATCTCCTTGGGTACAAAAAGAATACATAAACCCAATGAGTCGTGAGTATCTGATAAACGGAGATGGTAAAAGTGATCAAATTTTAGGAAACGTATACCTACAAGTTAAACCAATTGAAGGATTAACAATTAAAACGGATCTTGGTATTGATGCAAATTGGTGGGATTTCAGAACATTTACTCCTGCTTACAATTTACACCCAGCTGCACAAAATTTAACAAATGATGTTGCCCAGGGGTCTGGAAATTTTCAAGGGTTACAATGGGAAAACACCATTAATTACAATAAAACTTACAATGAGAAACACAACTTTGATGTTCTGTTAGGAACTACGTATAGGAATAATCAATTTAGACAAGTTGGTGGATCAACTTCCAACATACCTAATGATGTTGAAGGCAACCCCAACTTTCAGTATTTAGATGCTGGTCAAGACACGTTAGACTTAACTTATGGAGCAGCTAGTGTTGATTATTATCTTATCAGTACTTTCGGAAGATTGATTTACAACTTTGACGAAAAGTATTTATTTACTGGTACTATTCGTAGAGATGGTTCTTCAAATTTTGGAGAAAACAATCGTTTCGGTATCTTCCCTTCTGCATCATTAGGATGGGTTATTGATAAGGAAGACTTTTTTGATTCAGAACACATCGATTTCTTAAAAGTTAGAGCATCATGGGGAGTTAATGGCTCAGATCGAATTTCTCCTCTCAGCTATGTTTCAAGAGTTCAAAATACCTTTACATATTCATTTGGAAGTGCTAACCAAATATTAAATACAGGTACTGCTCTTGCTGGACCACCTAACCCAGATGTTAAGTGGGAAGAAAGTGAGCAAATTGACTTTGGAGTTGAAATGACCCTATTTAATAACAGATTATCTCTAGAACTTGATTGGTATCAAAAAACGACTAAAGACCTGTTAATGGAACAAAACATTCCTGGTTATATAGGTGCAACTAATAATCCAATATCAAATCTCGGAGAGATTAGAAATCGAGGGATTGAAGCAGTAATAGGTTACCAAACCCGATTCCGTGCAATTAAAATTAATACCAACTTAAACTACACTCACTTTAAAAATGAAGTTACTAAAGTTGCTGGAGATGCTGGTTTCTTGAACGGATGGTCTTGGCCTGTTCGAAATACACCTATTAGTAGAATGTCCGAAGGATATGCTGTAGGGCATTTTATTGGATACAAAACAGATGGTATCTTCCAAACTGAAGAAGAAATCGACAACCATGTCAATTCAGAGGGTGATTTACTTCAACCAAAAGCTAAACCAGGAGATATCAAATTTGTAGATAGAAATGGAGATGGAGAGATCAACTCTGATGACCTAGGTGACATTGGAAACCCATGGCCTAAACACATCATTGGTTTAAGTTTAAATCTTGAGTACAAAGGTTTTTATCTGAACACAATACTCAATACACAAATTGGACACCAAATCTACCGAACTTATGAAAGGTCAGACATCACATTTGGTAACTACCAGTCATTCTGGTTAGACAGATGGACTGAAGAAAATCCATCTGAAGATATGCCAAGATTAAGTTCTACTGATTTGAATAATAACCAGCGTCCTTCAGATTTTTATGTTGAAGATGGCACGTTCTTAAGACTTAGAAACCTTCAGATTGGTTGGAATGTTCCTAAAGATTGGTTAACAAAAGCTAAAATTCAAAATCTTAAGGTTTACATGACAGGTACTAATCTACTTACATTAACTAATTACAGAGGTTTTGATCCTGATATAGGTACAAACGGATGGATACTTGATACGGGTATCGACAAGGGCTTCTATCCTAACAACATTTCAATTGGAGGAGGACTAAACATCACATTTTAATTAAATTATAACATGAATAAATCATTGAAATATATTTTAACAGTAAGTGCTTGCACTTTACTATTCTTTTCGTGCAAGAAAGAAACACTAGAGGTAGATCCTGTAAATGAGTTTCTATCAAACAACTACTATCAAACCGAAAATCAAATTGGTTCTGCACTTATTGGTGCATATGATCCTATTGGATGGTCTATGGCTTTTGGACAATGGATATCTCCAACAATGTACGGAGAAATTCGATCAGATAATGCTAATGCTGGTGGTGATGCCACCAATAATGATCAACCAGGATGGCAAGAATTTGATGACTTTACACAAACAAATACAAATACTGTAATTCATCCCATGTATAGAAGAAACTATATCGGGATCAGTAGAGTGAATTCATTATTAAAAAACTGTAAAGCTGAATCTCCAGCAGTGGATGTTTACAAAGCAGAAGCACTCTTTTTGAGAGCATACTATCACTTTGAATTATTTAGACACTTCGGACCCGTCCCTGTAATTACTGAAGAATTAACACCTAAAGATATTGATTTATCTAGAAATACTATGTCTGAACTAATGCAACAAGTAGTTGATGATTGTACAGCAGCTGCTGCTGTATTACCAGTATCCGCGAAAGCTGGAGAAGAGGGGAGAGCTACTAAAGGTGCGGCTCTTGCATTAATGGGTAAGGCTTATCTCTATTGGGCTGATTTAAAAAATGATGATGCTCTTTTATTTGGAAAAGCAGCAGAAGCATTCCAACAATTAGTTGATTTGGGTATCTACGAGCTTGCAGACGATATGAGTACGCTTTTCAGATTTAATGTTCGAAATACAAAAGAGTCTGTTTTTGAAATTCAACACAACCCATTGTGGTCAAGTGATTGGGGTTGGTATGAAGGTATAGATGGAAACGGTATGATTCAATTATGTGGAATAAGAGGATTATGCTCTAGTCACCCTAGATATGAAGCTGGTTGGGGTTTTATGATGGTTACACCTAGTCTATGGAATCATTATCTATCTGACGATACAATTAGAAGAGATGTTGCTATTGCATCTAATGATGAATTAGCAAGAGAAATAGCCGATTCGAATCTTAATTGCAATACTATAATTGATGAAACACAAAGTAATCCTGTTGATTATACTGGATATTGGCAAGAGAAGTATCCAAACTTTAAAGCTTATGCAGGAATGAATGTAAACGGTGGAAATGAGCACTTAACCAAGTCTCAAAACACCCATGTATTTCGATATGCTGATATCTTATTAATGCTTGCTGAAGCTATTCATAGAAGTGGTGGTTCAGACGTAGAAGCTATGGATCATATTAATAGTGTTCGTGAGAGAGCAGCTGGCCCAGGTGATAATACTGGAAATTATAGAGATGCTTCAACTGTAATGGCTGATGAAGGGTGGAATATTTTAGATTTAATTTGGTATGAGCGTCGAGCTGAGCTTGCTTGTGAGGGTGATCGCTGGTTTGACCTTGTACGATCTGGAAGAGCAAATGCTAGTCTTTTTGTTGGAGATGGTGATAAAGAAGGTAATTTCTCAGATAATCAATTGTGGCTACCTCTTGCATTAGAGGAAACTCAATTAGCACCTAATTTAACAACTTATCCTGATCAATCATTATTCCAATAAAAATGAAAGGATAAGGTTATATAATATAACCAAAAACTAAAACTAAAAAGGGATCTCAACTTTGTTGAGGTCCCTTTTTTAGTGATGCAAATAAATACAAGACGTGTCTTCATTTAATCAAAACCGAGAATTTAAAATAACCAATAAAATTATTCTATATAAGGACACCAGCTAGTATAGCTACAACAATATACCAAGGTGATTTAATATTAGTTTTAATCAATAAGAATGATGTAGCCAAAATAATAAAGATAGGACCGATATTCACTAGATTGTTAGTATCAAGATTGGTGAAATAAAAACTACCTTTTTCTATCCAATTAAAACCAACAGGCAGAAACATAAGGTATGCCGCTGCTAAAACTAAACCACATGATGCAGCAATTACTCCTGGAAGAGCCTTTACTACTATAGGATGTGACTTTATCTGTTTCCAAACAGGGTAAACAAAGAAAATCAATAAAGCCCCAGGTAGAAATATCCCAATAGTGCTTGATAAACTTCCTAGACATTGAGAAAGCACTCCATAGTCTTGTAAAGCCACTGCTCCTGTATAGCTAGATATGGTAAAAACTGGACCTGGTATCGCTTGAACCAACCCTACTCCATTAATAAATTGCTCAGAAGTCAAATATGCTGCATGGCTTACATACTGCTCTAACATCATAGGAATTAAAACATTTCCACCACCAAAGACCAAACTTCCAAAACGGTAACAATTTTCGAAAAGAAGGATAAATCGACTAGAGCTAATCTCACCCAAAACACCTGCAGTAACAAAAACTAAAAGAAAAGTTAAAAAAAACTTCCAGGGTATTTTTACTTTAATAGTATCATTCTGTGGCAAATCACCTTTAAAACAAAAATAAGAAATCACACCACCAAGAAGTAATACTATAGGAAAAATCCAGGGTGTATTCATATTCACTATAGTATCCAATGGGTGTCTTAAAAGAGCTGCGACAACAAAAGCCATGGAAGCTAGGAGATATCCTTGTCTACTAGAAATAGACTTTTGTATCATCTTAAACCCAGCTATAGCAATAAATGCCACAGCAACAGGTGTAACAAAACGAAGATAAATCAATGCTTGTTCTTCAAACAGTCCAATGAATATTGCAGATAATGTAAGTAATAAAAAAGCGGGCAAAACCCACACCAATAAGGTTAAAAATGCCAAAGATGGTCCACCAAATTTATAACCAATACTCGTCAATGTTTGAGTGGACGAGGGTCCAGGTAGCATTTGAGCTAAGGAATACAATTCTAAAAGCTCATCTGTAGTAAGGTATTTTTTTTCTTCGACTAATCTCTTTTGATATAATGCTAAGTGCATAGCAGGTCCACCGTAAGCAGTTATAGCAATAAAAAAGACATCTTTTAGAAAGATATACGCTTTTATCTTTTTTACGCTATTTGTAGCTTTATTTGCCATGATGTTCAAATTTAGAAGCTATTTATACAAATCCAAATCAATGATTATTCTATCTTTCATTGGTTTATTAACACTTAGTAACTGTACATCACTTAATGATGAAAAACTGAAAGCTATTTATGAACTTCAAGATACACTTGAATCAAATCAAGAAAATATAACCATTGATATTTCTCTATTTAAATATAGAATTGAAGTTATTGAACATACTCTCCGAGACTACAGCAATGATTATACAGGAACTATTAATCAAGATTTAGGGCTAAAGTTGAGTAGATTCAAGGTGCTAAAAAAGATTTACTCTAAACAAATGGGTGAATATGATTTCTGTTCTAAAGAACAGAAAGAATTAACCAAACAACTGACAAACCTACTGAGTGATGTTGAATCCAATAAAATGAGAAAAGAAGATTTTAAAAAATACTTTGCTCAAGAGAAAAAAGACACCTATGAGCTTATTTCAAGATCTTTAAAAATCAAGAAATCACTCTATGAAATTGAACCTGAATATATCAAGTTAGAAAAAAACTTATCATTCAGTTCCGAAGATTAAGCCTCACCAGTAGGACCAAAATTCATAGGAGGAAACTGAGGTGCACTATCCTGCATTTCAATAGTTCCAAAACTTGCTTCAAATTTACTGATATTATCGTTTAATGCAGCACGCAAACGTTTTGCATGTTGAGGACTAAGGACAATTCTACTTTTCACCTTAGCTTTAGGAACACCTGGTAACATTCGAATAAAGTCCACCACAAACTCAGAATTCGAATGAGATATTATAGCTAAGTTACTATATATCCCATCAGCTACTTCCTCAGTTAATTCAATATCAATTTTGTTTCCTTTGTTTTGATCTGCCATAGTTCAAATCAACGTATTTTTTTGATTAAATTCATCATTTTTCATATAAATCAAGTATAAAAAAAGGAGCAACTTTAACAATTGCTCCTTTGATAATAACTGTTCGTTAAAAGTTTACTCGGCTACTTCAACTGATTCTTCCTCAGAAACATCCTCTTTTGCAGCTTTTAACATATCGTATTCTTCTTGGGAACCTACAACCAGATCTTGGTAAGATCTAAGACCAGTACCAGCCGGAATAAGATGTCCAACGATTACATTTTCCTTAAGACCAAGCATCTCATCAACTTTACCTGCAATAGCAGCTTCATTGAGGACTTTAGTAGTCTCTTGGAAAGAAGCAGCAGACATGAAACTATAGGTGCCAAGCGATGCTTTAGTAATACCTTGTAACAAGGGTCCAGATGTTGCAGTTAATGCTTCTCTGACCTCAATTACCTTCATATCCTTACGCTTAAGTGATGAATTTAAATCTCTCAATTTACGTAGAGTTAAGATTTCACCAGCTTTTACTTCATTTGAATCTCCTGGATCAGTAACGACACGCTTATCATAAAGCATATCATTCTGCTCCTTAAATTTAATCTTATCTACTGCTGATCCTTCTAGGAACATTGTATCACCAGATTCGATAACTGCAACTTTCTGCATCATTTGCTTAATGATTACTTCAATATGCTTATCGTTTATCTTAACCCCTTGCAAACGATATACCTCTTGGATACCATTAACAATATAGTTTTGAACTGCAGAAATACCCTCAATAGATAAAATATCTTGAGGAGTTATGGAACCATCTGATAATGGAGTACCCGCTCTAACAAAGTCACCATCTTGAACTAAAATGTGCTTAGATAAAGATATTAGATACTTCTTAGATATTCCTTCTTTAGATTGAATGGTCACCTCACGGTTACCTCTTTTGATACCTCCATAGGTAACCACTCCGTCAATCTCTGAAACAACCGCAGGATTTGATGGATTACGTGCCTCAAATAACTCTGTTACACGAGGGAGACCTCCTGTAATATCACTAGTTTTACCAACAACACGAGGTATTTTGGCTACAATAGTACCACTGGTCACTTTTGCTCCATTTTCAACAGATAAGTGAGCACCAACTGGAACGTTTAGTTCTTTAAGAACCTCACCTTTTTTCCCAATGATGTGAATAGCAGGGTTGATTTTCTTATCTCTAGAGTCAGTAATCACCTTCTCTTTGTAACCCGTAGCTTCATCCATTTCTACCGTGTATGAAACTCCTTCTTTCAGATCAACAAATTCAACTTTACCATCTAAATCCGTTAGGATTACAGCATTGTATGGATCCCAAGAACAAATTTTGTCACCCTTCTTAAGTTTTTGTTTTTCCTTGACATACAAGAATGATCCGTATGGAACATTATTTACAATTAAAACTTCTTTAGTTTTAGAATCAAGTAATTTAACTTCACCTGAACGTCCAACTACTATACCCACTTCTTCTCCACTTGGATCTTTACCAGGAACAGTTTTAACCTCATCAAACTCAACTACCGAGTTGTACTTAGCAGTCAACTGTGAATCTTGAGCAATATTAGATGCAGTACCACCCACGTGGAATGTTCTTAGTGTAAGCTGTGTTCCAGGCTCACCAATTGATTGAGCTGCAATAACACCAACGGCTTCTCCAGCTTGAACTGGACGCCCTGTTGCTAAGTTTCTACCGTAACATTTTGCACAAACTCCACGCTTAGACTCACACGTCATTACAGATCGAATTTCAACAGATTCTATTCCTGCTTCCTCGATAAGTTTTGCTTTATCTTCATTAATTTCTTCACCAGCAGCAACCATGATTTCATCGGTTTCTGGATGGTGAATGTCTAGTAACGAAACACGTCCGACAATTCGATCAAAAAGACTATCGATAACCTCATCATTTTCTTTGAGTGTTCTAACTTCAAAGCCTCTCAATGTGCCACAATCCTCAATGGATACAACAACATCTTGAGCGACATCATGAAGTCTTCTTGTAAGATAACCCGCATCGGCAGTCTTAAGAGCCGTATCTGCAAGACCTTTACGAGCACCGTGGGTAGAGATAAAGTATTCCAAAATTGAAAGCCCTTCTCTAAAGTTAGATAAAATTGGATTTTCAATAATTTCACCGGTACCTCCAGTACCTAGTTTTTTCTGAGGTTTAGCCATTAAGCCCCTCATACCACCTAACTGTCGAATTTGCTCTTTCGAACCCCTCGCTCCAGAATCAAGCATCATGTAGATTGGGTTAAACCCTTGATCATCAGTTGCAATATCATGCAATAATGCATCCGCAACTTTTGAGTTGATCCTTGTCCAAATATCAATAACCTGATTATATCTCTCATTATTCGTAATAAAACCATTCTCATAATTGAATGTAATTTCTTCCACTTCCTTACGAGCAGATTCAACTAATTCTTCTTTCGCAGATGGAACTAAAACATGAGATATATTAAATGATAATCCGCCTCTAAATGCATAATAGAAACCTAGACCTTTAATCTCATCTAGGAATTTAGCTGTAGCAGCAACACCTACTTCTTTAATCATTTCTCCAATGATATCACGGAGTGATTTTTTTGTAAGTAATGTGTTTATGTAACCAATTTGCTCAGGTACATTCTTGTTAAAAATAACCCGACCAACTGATGTTTCTATAATTTTACTAACAATTTTACCTTCTTCTTTAACTCCTGTTTTAACTTTAATAACAGCGTTTAAGTCGGCTCTTCCTTCATTGTATGCAATCTCTACTTCTTCAAAGCTATAGAATGTGAGTCCTTCACCTTTTACAACTTCATTTTTAGTAGACCTTCTCATCTTGGTCATATAATACAGACCTAAAACCATATCCTGCGATGGTACTGCAATAGGAGCTCCATTGGCAGGGTTTAAGATATTATGAGATGCCAGCATTAGAATTTGTGCTTCCAATACAGCCGCGTTTCCGAGAGGAACGTGAACAGCCATTTGGTCTCCATCAAAATCCGCGTTAAAACCTGTACAAACAAGGGGGTGAAGACGAATTGCTTTACCCTCAACTAATTTGGGTTGAAAAGCTTGAATACCTAACCTGTGAAGTGTTGGGGCACGATTTAAAAGAATCGGATGACCTTTTAAGATGTTTTCCAATATCTCCCATATTACGGGTTCTTTCTTGTCAACAATTTTCTTAGCTGATTTTACTGTTTTAACTATACCTCGTTCTATTAGTTTACGAATAATAAATGGTTTGAATAACTCAGCAGCCATTCCCTTTGGTAAACCACATTCGTGAAGTTTCAAATTAGGACCAACAACAATTACAGAACGTCCAGAGTAATCAACACGCTTACCTAATAAGTTCTGACGGAAACGTCCTTGCTTACCTTTAAGCATGTCACTCAATGACTTCAATGGTCGGTTACCATTTGCTTTAACTGCGTTAGCTCTTCGAGTATTATCTAATAAAGAATCAACTGCTTCTTGAAGCATTCTCTTCTCATTTCTTAAAATTACCTCAGGAGCTTTAATCTCCATCAGTCTCTTAAGACGATTGTTTCTAATGATTACTCTTCGATATAAATCATTAAGATCAGAAGTTGCGAATCTACCCCCGTCTAATGGCACTAGAGGTCTTAGCTCAGGTGGTATAACAGGAAGCATTTTCATGATCATCCACTCAGGTCTATTCTCTCCTGTTTTTGTAGATGCTCTAAACCCTTCAATCACGTTGAGTCTCTTAAGAGCTTCATTTTTACGTTGCTGAGATGTTTCATTCGCTGCTTGGTGTCTCAAGCTGAATGATAATTCATCAAGATCTAATCGAGCAAGTAAATCCCATATTGCTTCACCACCCATTTTTGCGATAAATTTATTAGGATCATTATCATCTAAATATTGATTTTCTTTTGGTAAAGAATCTAGAATATCAAGGTATTCTTCCTCAGTTAAGAAATCAAGATAGTTTACACCGTCTTCTTCTTTTATACCTGATTGAATAACAATATATCGCTCATAATAAACAATCATTTCCAATTTTTTGGAAGGAAGACCTATTAGGTAACCTATTTTATTTGGTAATGATTTGAAGTACCAGATATGTACAATAGGAACAACGAGCTCAATATGACCCATTCGTTCTCTTCGAACTTTCTTTTCTGTAACTTCAACACCACAACGGTCACAAACTATACCCTTATATCGAATACGCTTGTACTTACCGCAATGACACTCATAATCCTTCACAGGACCGAATATTCTCTCACAGAATAATCCACCCATTTCAGGCTTATAAGATCTATAGTTTATTGTTTCTGGCTTAGTTACTTCTCCAAATGAACGTTGTAATACAACTTCTGGTGAAGATAAACCAATTCTAAGTTTTTTAAAATTAGACTTTATTTTTATATCTTTTTTATTTGACATTATTTTCTAATCTGAATTGTTAATTAATCAAAAGTTAACTCAATACCCAAACCTCTTAACTCATGCAACAGTACGTTGAATGATTCAGGAAGACCTGGCTCAACCATATTCTCGCCTTTAACTATCGCTTCGTAAGCTTTAGCTCTACCGATTATATCATCTGATTTAACTGTAAGTATTTCTCTTAGTATGTTGGCTGCACCAAATGCTTCAAGAGCCCATACTTCCATCTCACCAAAACGCTGACCACCAAACTGAGCTTTACCCCCCAAAGGTTGTTGTGTAATTAATGAGTATGGACCAATAGATCTTGAGTGCATCTTGTCATCTACCATGTGACCTAGTTTGAGCATATACATGATACCAACAGTTGTTCTTTGGTGGAACTTCTCTCCTGTCAGACCATTGTATAATTGTGCAGAACCAAATTGTGGTAACCCTGCTTTCTCAATTTGCTCGTCTATTTCAGCTTCTGATGCACCGTCAAAAATAGGTGTACCAAAATTCAAACCAAGTTCACTTCCTGCCCAACCAAGAACCGTCTCATAAATCTGACCAAGGTTCATTCGAGAAGGTACACCCAGTGGATTCAAAACAATCTCAACAGGTGTTCCATCTTCCAAGTAAGGCATATCCTCTTCAGGAACAATCTTAGCAACAATACCCTTGTTACCATGACGACCTGCCATTTTATCTCCAACTTTAAGCTTTCGTTTTTTAGCAACATACACTTTAGCAAGTTTAAGAATACCTGTAGGTAATTCATCACCCACACTTATCGTAAACTGCTCTCTTTTGTAAGTCGTAGAGATATCGGTATGTTTTGCTTTATAATTAGTTAGTATTTTACCAATTAATTGATTCTTCTCAGCATCAGTAGTCCAGTTATTGTAAGACACCGTAGAAAAATCAACAGAAGCTAAATTCTTCAACGTAAACTTAGTTCCCTTAGGAATTACATCCTCATAATAAACATTTTGAACTCCCGAAGATGTTTTACCGGAAACCACTTTGTATAGCTTTTCAAGTAAACTAGCTCTTAATTTATCAAGTTCATCTAAATGTTCATTTTCAAGCTTAGTAAGCTTAGTCTTATCATCTGCTTTGTTTGCTCTATCTTTTTTGCGTCTTACAAATAATTGTTTAGCAACAACAACACCCTCTTTAGATGGTGTTGCTTTGAGAGAAGCATCCTTAACATCCCCAGCTTTATCTCCAAAAATTGCTCTAAGAAGTTTCTCTTCAGGAGAAGGCTCAGACTCACCTTTAGGTGTAATCTTACCAATTAAAATGTCTCCTTCTTTAATTCTAGCACCAACTCGGATCAAACCATTTTCATCTAAATTCTTGGTAGCTTCCTCGCTTACATTTGGAATATCGTTAGTTAATTCTTCAATACCTCGCTTAGTATCTCTAACCTCTACATCATGCTCAGTAACGTGAATAGAAGTGAAGTAGTCATCTTTTACTACTTTCTCAGAAATTACAATTGCATCCTCAAAGTTATATCCTTGCCAAGGCATAAATGCAACTTTTAGGTTTCTACCAAGTGCCAACTCACCTCCTTGTGTACCATATCCTTCACTAAGAACTTGACCTTCAACTACCTTATCACCACGCTCAACAATTGGCCTTAGATTAACAACCATATTCTGATTTGTTCTTCTAAACTTTGTAAGGTAATATGTTTTGGTATCACCAATAAAACTTGCAAGCATGTTATCGTCTGTTAAATCATACTTGATTCTGATTTCATCAGCATCAACATATTCAACAACACCTACTCCTTCAGCTACTAACTGTGTCCTAGAATCTTTAGCTACTTGAGCTTCAAGACCAGTACCAACAATTGGTGCTTCAGGATTCATAATAGGAACTGCTTGACGTTGCATGTTTGACCCCATAAGTGCACGGTTAGCATCATCGTGTTCTAAGAATGGAATTAGTGATGCAGCAATGGAGACAATCTGATTTGGAGCAACGTCCATGTAATCAATCTTATTCTTGTCTTCAATTGGGAAGTCACCCTCAAAACGTGCTTTAATTAAATCATTTTGCAATACTCCTTTTTTGTTGAATGGAGAATTTGCTTGAGCAATAATATGCTCATCTTCTTCTTCAGCACTAAGGTATACAACTTCTTCTTCAACCTTAACTCTTCCTTTTTCTACCTTTCTATATGGTGTTTCAATAAACCCAAGGTTATTTATCTTGGCATGAACACACAAAGAAGAAATCAAACCAATGTTTGGTCCCTCAGGAGTTTCAATGGTACATAAACGACCATAGTGAGTGTAATGAACATCCCTTACCTCAAAACCAGCTCTTTCTCTTGAAAGACCACCTGGTCCTAGTGCAGACATTCTTCTTTTATGGGTTACTTCTGCCAATGGATTAGTTTGATCCATGAATTGAGACAATTGGTTTGTCCCAAAGAATGAATTAATCACAGATGATAATGTTCTAGCATTAACCAAATCCGTTGGAGTAAATACTTCATTATCACGAATATTCATTCGCTCTCGGATAGTTCTTGCCATACGTGCAAGACCTACACCAAATTGATTATACAATTGTTCTCCAACTGTACGAACTCTTCGATTACTTAAGTGATCAATGTCATCAACATCTGTTCTTGAGTTAACTAACTCAATTAAATACTGAATGATCGATATAATATCTTGATTTGTTAAAACTCGATTGTTACTATCGATATCTAGCTCAAGTTTTTTGTTGATTCGATATCTACCTACTTCTCCTAGATCGTATCTTTTATCTGAGAAGAATAATCTTTCGATAATTCCACGTGCAGTTTCCTCATCAGGCGGATCAGTATTTCTAAGTTGACGATAAATGTGCTCTACAGCTTCTTTACCTGAATTCGAAGTATCTTTTTGTAGCGTATTAAGAATGATTTGGAAATCATTCTTATCATCGTTCTCTTTACTTAAGATAATAGTTTTAACACCCGACTCTAGTATCTCAGCAAGATGTTCTTCTTCAAGAATGGTGTCCCTCTCGATAACTACTTCATTACGCTCAATAGAAACAACCTCTCCTGTATCCTCATCCACAAAATCTTCAATCCATGAACGAAGAACTCTTGCAGCTAATCTTCTTCCAAGAACCTTTTTTAAACCTGTTTTGGTTACCTTAACATCTTCTGCTAGACCAAATAAGTCAAGAATGTCTTTATCCGTCTCATAACCTATAGCTCTCAGTAGAGTAGTAACAGGAAACTTCTTTTTACGATCGATGTATGCATACATGACATTATTGACATCAGTTGCAAATTCAATCCAACTTCCTTTGAAAGGAATAATTCTTGCAGAATATAACTTCGTACCATTGGTGTGGTAAGATTGACCAAAAAATACGCCTGGAGATCGATGAAGTTGAGATACAATTACACGTTCTGCACCATTAATAATAAATGATCCAGTGGGTGACATGTAAGGTAAAGTACCCAAATAAACGTCTTGAACTACCGTTTCAAAATCTTCGTGCTCAACATCATTACAACTAAGTTTTAGTTTAGCCTTCAGAGGCACTGCATATGTAAGTCCACGTTCAATACATTCTTGAATAGTGTATCTAGGTGGATCGACAAAATAGTCTAGAAACTCGAGTACGAAAATGTTTCGCGTATCAGTGATTGGAAAGTTCTCACTAAAAACTTTGAACAATCCTTCAAATTTTCTGTCTTCCGAAGATGTCTGCAGTTGGAAAAATTCCTGAAAGGATTTCAACTGAACATCCAAGAAATCTGGGTAATCGATTACTTTGGCAATCTTCCCAAAATTTATTCTTTCGTTATATTTTGATGACAAGGTGTTGTAATTTTTTGGTGTTAATGGAATAGAAAATTATAAAAACGCCAAAAGACCCACTGAAATCAGGGGTCTTTCGAACGTGTTATTTTTAAAAATTATTTAAGCTCAACTTCAGCTCCTGCTTCTTCTAAGGCTGTTTTAAGTGCATCTGCTTCATCTTTTGAAACATTCTCTTTAATTTCCTTTGGAGCTGAGTCAACTAGTTCTTTTGCTTCTTTAAGTCCAAGACCAGTCAAAGTTTTTACTGCTTTAACTACGTTTAACTTAGAAGCACCTGCAGATTTAAGCAATACAGTGAATTCTGTTTGTTCTTCACCGCCTCCTGCATCACCACCTGCTGCTGGACCTGCTGCAACTGCTACTGCCGCTGCTGCTGGCTCAATACCGTACTCATCTTTAAGTACAGTTGCTAATTCGTTTACATCTTTCACTGAAAGATTAACCAATTCTTCTGCTAATTTTTTAATGTCAGCCATTGTTGTTGTTTTTTGTTTGTTGTTTTTTTAATAATTAATTTTCTCTTTCGGATAAAGCTTTGACTAAACCAGCAATTGTATTCCCACCAGATTGAAGTGATGAAATAACGTTGTTCGCTGGAGAACGAAGCAATCCGATAATTTCTCCGACAAGTTCTTCTCTTGTTTTCAAATCAACTAGTGTTCCTAATTGATCGTCTCCAATAAAAATGTCCGAGTCGATGTAAGCCCCTTTAAGTAACGGTCTATCACTATTTTTACGGAACTCTTTGATAGCGATAGCAGGTGCTTTTGGGTTGGAAGCAAATAAGAGTGCAGTTGTACCAACTAATGTGTCTTTAAGGTCTCCCCACTCTGTTTCACTTCGCTCAAGAGCTTTGTGAACAAACGTGTTTTTGATAACCTGCATTTTGACTCCATTTTTATGTAGCAACTTCCGTAAGTCGTTGTTAGAATTAGCAGATAAATTAGAGCTATCAGTTACATATACGTACTGGTACTCCTTTAAGTTTACTGCTAACTCATCTATAATATTATTTTTTTCGTTTCTATTCATTGCTGTATTTTTAATTGGTTATACAGTTAGTGCTTTAGTATCAACCTTCACTCCTGGGCTCATGGTACTTGATATAGTTACACTTTGAAAATAAGTTCCTTTTGCCGAGCTAGGTTTTAGTCTATTCAGCGTATCTATTAGCTCCTTGGCATTGTCATAAATCTTGTCTGCCTCAAAAGATGCTTTACCAATAGACGTATGAATAATCCCTGTTTTATCAACTTTAAAGTCAATCTTACCCGCTTTAATTTCTGTAACAGCTTTTCCAATGTCCATAGTAACTGTTCCACTCTTGGGATTAGGCATCAGATTTCTTGGCCCTAAAACACGGCCTAATCTACCAATCTTACCCATTACAGCAGGCATGGTAATAATTACATCGATATCTAACCAACCACCTTCAATTTTAGTAACAAACTCATCTAATCCAACAAAATCTGCACCAGCAGCCTTAGCTTCCTCTTCTTTATCGGGAGTGACCAATGCTAGTACACGCACTTCCTTACCAATACCGTGAGGTAATGATGCTGTCCCTCTAACCATTTGGTTGGCCTGACGTGGATCTACACCTAGTTTGACATCTAAATCAACAGATGAATCAAACTTAGTTTTGGTAATTTTTTTAACTATTTCACTAGCCTCTTTGAGACTAAAAATAGCATCTCTGTCATATAAAGACAAAGCTTCTTTTCTTTTCTTTGTAATTTTTCCCATTGTTTATATTCGATAACATTAATTATCTTCCGGAAACTGTCCGGTAACAGTAATACCCATACTTCGAGCCGTACCAGCTACCATTTTCATGGCAGACCCAGTAGTCATCGCATTCAAATCAGACATTTTATCTTCAGCGATTGTTTTAACTTGGTCCCAAGAAACTTTAGCTACCTTAACTCTATTTGGTTCAGCAGAGCCACTTTTTTTCTTTGCTGCTTCTAACAATTGAGCTGCTGCTGGAGGAGTCTTGATAATGAAATCAAAAGAGTTATCTTGATAAACTGTAATAACAACTGGTAAGACTTTACCAGCTTTATCTTGTGTTCTACCGTTGAATTGCTTACAGAAATCCATGATATTAACACCTTTAGCACCAAGTGCTGGACCAACTGGAGGTGCAGGATTAGCTGCTCCACCTCGAACTTGTAATTTTACGAAACCTTTTATTTGCTTTGCCATGAAGCTTATTCTTTTTCTACTTGTATATAATTTAACTCTAGTGGTGTTTTTCTACCGAAAATCTTCACCATAACCTTAAGTTTTTTCTTGTCCTCGTTTACTTCTTCAATAACACCACTAAACCCGCTGAATGGACCATCTGTAACTTTAACAAATTCTCCAACAATGTATGGATTAATTGCACTTTCACCTTCTTGGTTGCTTTCATCCACCTGACCAAATATTCTGTTAACTTCAGTCTGCCTCATAGGCACAGGCTCACCGTCCTGTCCAAGAAAACCAACAACACCGTTCACAGCACGTATGGTAGGCACCACCTCACCCACTAAATTAGCATGAATGAGAATATATCCAGGAAAGTAACTTTTCTCTTTGGAAGTCTTTTTACCATTTTTTATCTCATACACCTTTTGAGTAGGGATTAGAATTTCTGGAACATATTTAGTAAGCTTAGCATAGGCAAGCTCCGATTCAATGATGGCTTTCACCTTCTTTTCAGATCCACTTATAGCACGCACTACGTACCATTTGAAATCCTCTTGAGTCTTTTCTATTGTTTCCATATTATTGTAAAAGACTGTAAAGGATATCCATGACACCACCAAAGGCTTTGTCAATTAATAAAATTACCAAAGCAAATAAGATAGAAGCAATAAGCACAATTGATGTACTACTTCTTAATTCCTCCCACGAAGGCCAAGTCACCTTATTGATTAACTCGTCCGTGGTAGCTTTCCAAATTTCTACTATCTTACTCATATTAAATTGTTGTTGCACGGGTGGAGAGATTCGAACTCCCGACACCTGGTTTTGGAGACCAGTGCTCTGGCCAGCTGAGCTACACCCGTTTGTGCCTTATTATTTATAAATTGTATTACTCAATAATTTCAGTAACCTGACCAGCACCTACTGTTCTACCACCCTCACGGATAGCGAATTTCAATCCTTTTTCCATTGCTACTGCATTAATTAATTCAACTGTGATACTCACATTATCACCAGGCATTACCATTTCAGTACCATCTGGAAGTTTAATTTCACCAGTTACGTCAGTTGTTCTAAAATAGAACTGTGGACGATACTTATTGAAAAATGGTGTATGTCTTCCACCTTCTTCTTTTGAGAGTACATATATTTCTGCTTTGAATTTCGTGTGTGGTTTAACTGATCCAGGAGCAATGATAACCATTCCTCTTCTGATGTCAGTTTTCTCAATACCTCTTAAAAGGATACCAGCATTGTCTCCAGCTTGTCCTCGATCAAGAAGCTTTCTAAACATCTCAACACCTGTACAAGTTGACTTCAAATCTTCAGCACCCATTCCAACGATGTCTACAGCATCACCAACATTGATGATACCTCTTTCAATTCTACCAGTAGCAACTGTACCTCTACCAGTAATAGAGAAAACATCCTCAACTGGCATAAGGAAAGGCTGGTCAGTCAAACGTGGTGGAACAGGAATCCAAGTATCAACAGCATTCATCAATTCTTGAACTGTAGCTACCCACTTATCATCACCATTAAGAGCTCCTAATGCAGAACCTTGAATAATTGGAGTATTATCTTCATCAAACTCGTAGAAACCTAAAAGTTCTCTGATTTCAATTTCAACTAATTCTAATAATTCTTCATCATCAACCATATCAACTTTGTTCATGAACACTACTAATCTAGGTACACCAACTTGTCTTGCAAGTAGGATATGCTCTTTGGTTTGAGGCATAGGACCGTCAGTAGCAGCAACTACTAGAATGGCACCATCCATTTGAGCAGCACCAGTAACCATGTTTTTTACATAATCAGCGTGACCAGGACAATCTACGTGAGCGTAGTGTCTTGCATCAGTTTGGTACTCAATGTGAGCAGTATTAATAGTGATACCTCTTTCCTTCTCCTCTGGAGCTGAATCAATAGTACCGAAATCTGTTTTCTCAGCTAATCCTTGATTAGAGAGTACAGAACTAATCGCTGCTGTCAAGGTAGTTTTACCGTGATCTACGTGCCCGATAGTTCCAATGTTTACGTGTTCTTTCGAACGATCAAATGTTGCTTTTGACATGATAAAATTTAATTATTCTTTCTTTCTTTTTTAAATAAATGCGAGCCAACGATGGGAATTGAACCCACGACCTCTTCCTTACCAAGGAAACGCTCTACCCCTGAGCTACGTCGGCTTGTTTTTTCAAACAAACAATGTATCCTGATGGAGCAGAACAATGAGGTGCGATTCAACATCAACACTAACTCAATTTTGTGAAGTAAACTTCACAATACTCAAGAACTTTCGCTCTAAAGCACAGAGCGGGAGACGAGGCTCGAACCCGCGACCTACAGCTTGGAAGGCTGTCGCTCTACCAACTGAGCTACTCCCGCATACATATTATTACCTTTTCTGTTTGTAACAGTGGGGAGAGTAGGATTCGAACCTACGTAGCCGAAGCAGCAGATTTACAGTCTGCCCCATTTGACCGCTCTGGTATCTCCCCAGAAAAGAGCCGCCTATTGGACTCGAACCAACGACCGGCTGATTACAAATCAGCTGCTCTACCAACTGAGCTAAGGCGGCAATATGTTAAAAATCAAAGGGTTATATCAAAGAACTTTATACTTTTACTCACCCTCCTTATTTTAAGGACGGCAAAGGTAAGTATTTTGTTCAATAGAACAAACCCTCTACATGAAAAATTAAATATTAAATCGTGGTTTACTAAATTTAGAATAATCAAGAGCTTACTAGTGCTCCACCACTTTGCCTTTATGACGCTTAAGTTGAGTCTTTAATGAATCTACTGCCATGTCTATAGCAGACTCATATGAGACCGATGTCTCTGTTTGTATAAGACTAGTTTGACGAACGTTTATTTTTATCTCAACTGTCTTATTTTCTTTAATGCTAGTGTTCTCTAACTTTAAAAAAACTTGAGCATCAATAATGCCGTCATGAAATGTCTCTAGCTTGCTGAGCTTTCTTTCAATAAAATCAATTAGTTTCTTGTCTGCCTTAAAATGGATTGCTTGAATTTGTGTGTTCATGTATTTGTCTTTATTTATTTTCTATTCAGAGAACGGATGCGTATCCTTATATATTTTCTTTAGTTGAGAAATATCATTATGAGCGTAAATTTGAGTTGCCGCCAGACTACTGTGACCTAATAATTCTTTAATCGCATTCATATCTGCACCATTATGTAATAGGTGTGTCGCAAAACTGTGCCTTAGAATATGTGGACTTTTTCTGTCAGAAAACGTCTGATTCAACATTTTTTTGACCACTTGATACACCCATTTTTCTTTAAGTGGACGTCCCTGTTTATCGCAAAAAACACGATCAGAAACAATATGATTGGACTTTTTGTGGTCTGCAAATCGTTTTAACTGATTCAGAATTTCATTACTTAAGGGAATAATTCGCTCCTTCTGCCCCTTGCCCATTACTTTCAATTCTTTGTTTACCAACGATAAATCAATTTCTTTAAGAGAAATCAGCTCCGAACGCCTCATTCCCGTATGATAAAAACTAGAAAAGATAATAAACTCTAGAGCGGATAAATAATCGCTTACATTCAACTCATATGTATCCAAAACTAGATTAATTTCTCGCTCTTTTACATAGCTGGGAATGTTTTTTTTTAGTTTTGGTAACTGGATTTCTAATGCAATCTCATTTTCAATTTCATCCGAAACAAACAAAAAGTTAGCAAAAGACTTGACAGCACTTACTTTTCTGTGAATTGATTTTTCAGAAATTTCAGCCAAAACTAATGTTCGAACCCACCTGCGTAGTATTTTAGAATTTGGAATATGATCTGATTGACATTCCTCTGAATAAAATAAATATTGCTTGAGATCTGTGACGTAGGACTGAACGGTGTTTGCTGAGTAACTCCGATTCTTTAAGATATAATCGTGATACTTTTCTAATATATTCGACGCTGCACCAGTCATTCAGTGCACAATATACAAAAAAGGAAGAGTTTTCTGTTAAAGAATTTACTTGGGGTTATTCAAGAATTGCTTATACCTTGCCTTAATTAACTGCTTTCTGCGTTTAACTGACGGCTTAGTAAATTGCTGTCTCTCTCTTAACTCTTTAACGACACCTGTTTTTTCAAACTTCTTTTTGTACTTTTTTAAAGCCTTATCTATCGTGTCGTTTTCTTTTAGATTTATTAATAACATTTTTATAAAAGGACTGCAAATTTAGTGTTTATTTTAAATTACCAACTACTATTTAAGGATATGTCTTGAAATAACTAGCTTTTGTATCTCAGAAGTCCCCTCTCCAATAGTGCAGAGCTTAGAGTCTCGATAAAATTTCTCAACTGGAAAATCTTTGGTATACCCGTATCCTCCAAAAATTTGGATCGCCTCAGTACTTACCTGAACCGATACTTCTGAAGCATAATATTTTGCCATGGCACTTTCTTTGGTCATTGGAAGACCTTCATTTTTTAAATGACAAGATTGATCAATTAATAATTGGGACGCTTCAATCTGTGTAGCCATATCTGCCAATTTGAAACTAATTGCTTGAAAACTTGAAATGGGTTTACCAAATTGTTCCCGTTCTTTACTGTAATTCAGTGCAGCACGATAGGCACCCTTTGCTATACCCAAAGATAAAGCAGCAATGGAAATTCTTCCACCATCTAATATTTTCATGGCTTGAATAAAACCTTGACCCTCTTCGCCTAGCAAAGCACTTTCAGGAACAAAACAATCTTCAAATATCATCTCTGCTGTTTCAGATGCTCTCATCCCCAACTTGTTCTCTTTTTTACCTCCAGTAAACCCAGGGGTATCCCTATCAATTATAAATGCAGAAATACCTCTACTATCTAACAACTCCCCTGTTCTTGCAAGTACAACTGCTACATCTCCAGATATTCCATGAGTAATCCAATTTTTTGCTCCATTGATAACCCAACCATTATCAACTTTCTTGGCTACCGTTTTCATTCTCATGGCATCACTTCCCGTGTTTGGTTCCGTAAGACCCCATGCACCAATAAATTCACCAGCACTCAATTTTGGAAGGTATTTTCTTTTTTGCTCCTCATTGGCAAAATACAATATATGGCCAGTGCACAATGAATTGTGAGCAGCCGTTGAAAGGCCTATTGAACCACATACCTGAGCAATTTCATCCACTACAGCAGAATACTCAAAATATCCAAGCCCTGAACCCCCATACTCTTCTGGAACTAAAATTCCCATAAAACCATGATCTCCCATTTTTTTAAATAATTCTCTTGGAAAATGCTGACTTTCATCCCATTCCATAACAAAAGGACGAATATTTTTTTCAGCAAAATCTCTGGCTGATTGTCTAATTAAAGTTTGTGTCTCCGATTGTTCGAAATTCATATTTTATGGGTAAGTGATTAAGTATTTGGTGCAATTATAACAAGCTAACAGATTTAGTAAAAATTAGTTTAGGTCTAAATAGGGTAAAAGTCGATTAATTGATTTATCCTTAAAAATGTGCAATGTTTTTAGCATGAATAATTGAGAGAATTTACCATGTTGCTCTCTGTAACTAACAATTGCTCTCGCTTCTTTATAAGAAAGATATGGATGATTTGATAGGGTTTTTACATCCGCTGAATTTAGTCTTATTTTTTTGATTTGTGTAGTGTCCAAATTCAAGTTTGGCAAAATTAATTCTATGGTTTCTTCAGGCAATCCATAAACCTCATTTAATTGAGATAACGAGTAGAATCCACCAAGCTTTGATCGAAAGGCAACTATTCTCTTGGCATAAACAGGACCAATACCTTTTAAAAGTTCTAAACTATCTGGCGTGCAACTGTTTATTGAAATTATTTTTTTTCTTGATGCTCTTTTCAAAACACGATTATTGGCTTTTATAATCAATGTATCTGGTAAAGAAATGTATGATCTTATTTTTAGATACTCGGTTTCAGATAGGCTATACAATCGAGATAAATCTTTTTTTACATGAAACCTTCCTCCTTTATTTCGATAGTTAATAATGTTTTTGACTACACCTGAGGATAAACCTTTTCGGATTAATTGCTCTTTGGTATCCATATTTGGATCAAAAAACTCATTCACTTGACATTTGTCAGCTGAAAAATTTTGTTTCTTCTTTGTAAAATTTGCATTCTCAATTGAAGATTTATTATTAGCCAAAAACTCCTGAAGCACGAGGGAATCCTCAGTATAACTTTCAGAATAAAAATAATTATGAGTATAAAACTGGTAAGCACATACCATTAAAATAATCAAGATTAATGTAAAAAAACCGAGCCTTTCAAAATTTGAAACCTCAAGATATTTTATTAAACGATTTAAAAACTTTCTTATCAATCAAAGGCAGCTAGAGATTCCGCTTTGTACTCTCCTTGCAATAATTTACCTTTAATATTTTGGAAAGCTTTTATAGTCTCGTCAACGTCTTCTAATGTGTGAACGGCTGTTGGAATTAACCTCAACATAATCATATCTTTTGGAACAACCGGGTATACTACAATCGAACAAAAGATGTTGTAATTCTCTCTCAAGTCGTGCGTTAGGTGTGTTGCCTCTGCAACATTCCCTTTTAGTATAACTGGAGTAACACATGAAGTTGTCGTTCCGATATTAAAACCTTCCGTTTTTAGTCCACCTTGTAACGCATCTACTATTTTCCAAAGATTTGCTTTATGCTCAGGTTGAGTTCTCAACATTTCCAGACGCTTAAGTGCTCCTTGAACAAAAGTCATCGGCAAAGATTTAGCAAAAATCTGTGATCGCATGCTGTATCTTAAATAGTTAATGATTACTTGATCACCTGCAATGAAAGCTCCGATACTTGCCATGGACTTGGCAAACGTTGAGAAATAAACATCAATATCTGCCTGTATACCTTGCTCGACTCCAGCTCCCTCTCCATTAGGACCTAATGTTCCAAAACCGTGAGCATCATCAACCATTAATCTGAACTCAAATTTAGACTTCAATTCGACCACTTCACGAAGCTTACCTTGGTTTCCGCTCATCCCAAATACCCCTTCAGTAATTACGAGAATGGCTCCACCTTGTTCTTCGGCCATTTTTGTAGCTCTAATTAACTGCTTTTCAAGGTTTTCAATATCATTGTGGGCGTACACAAAACGTTTTCCTTGGTGAAGTCTAACTCCATCTATTATACATGCATGAGATTCTGCATCATAAACAATGATATCTCTTCGGTCTACTAATGCATCAATAGCAGAAAGAATTCCCTGATATCCGAAATTTAAAAGAATAGCATCTTCTTTTTGTTCGAATTCTGCTAGTTGCCTTTCTAGTTCTTCATGGTAATCCGTGTTTCCAGACATCATTCGAGCCCCCATGGGATATGCACATCCATAAGCTGCAGCTGCATCAGCATCAGCCTTACGTACATCGGGGTGATTACCCAAACCTAAATAATTATTCAAACTCCAGTTTAGCACTTCCTTTCCTCGAAAAATCATTCGAGGAGCAAGCTCTCCCTCTAATTTAGGGAAGGTGTAATAATGATGTGCTTCATCAGCAAATTGACCTAGCGGACTAGTTTTATTGGCAATCTTATCAAATAAATCCATTGAGTGTATCAGTAAATTGTTTATGCAAAGATAACAAGATAAATATTCTAAGGAATAAAGAATACAGTACACTTAAATAATATTTTTAACACATTAGAAACATACTCAGACAAACAAAAAGCAGCTAATTGATGATTTATAGGAGTTTTATAGCTAAAATATCGCTAAATTTGCAAGCATTTTTGTTGAGAAACATTTTATACATATCGTTGGTTCTTTGGTTTTCGTCTTGTTCAAACTATCAAAAAATTGTCAAAGATGGAACACCACAAGAGAAATTAGACGCTGCTAAAAAATATTACAAAGCTAAGGATTACTTGAGAGCACAGCCGCTCTTGGAAGAACTTTTAGGGTTGTATTATGGTAGAGTTGAACGAGAAGAGATTTATTATCTTTATGCATATTCTTACTTCGGAAATCATGAATATTTACTAGCTGGATATCACTTCAATAATTTTGCTGAAACCTACTCGTTGAGTGACAAAAAAGAAGAAGCTGAGTACATGAATGCTGTATGCAAGTTTAAAAAAGCTATGCCACAGGAACTTGACCAGACTCCAACTAAAGATGCCATTAAGAACCTTCAATCATACATCAACAAATATCCGAATAGTTCATACGTTGCTGATTGTAACGATAAAATTGATATCCTAAGAGAAAGAATTCTTATTAAAGTCTATCAAAATGCAAAATTGTACTACGATTTAGGGTACTATAAAAGTGCTATGGTTGCATGTCAAAATGCCATTGATGATTACCCAGATATCAATAACAGAACAGAACTATCCTATTTAGTTGCTGATGCCGCATATCTGTATGCTAAGAATAGTATTCAGAAAAAACAACCCGAACGTTTTAAAGAAGCACTTCTAAAAGTAGAAGAGTTCGAAAAAGAGTTTGGGAAGTCAAATACTTTTTCTGCATCACTCAATAAAATCAAAGAAAAAACACAAGCTAAACTAGCTCAAATTAACATTGAATAAATCACCTATCATGACAAACAACGATATAGAAATCCCAAATTCAACAATTACTCGTGACACTAGAGAAATTAGTTTACCTACTGAAAACTTGTACGAATCTGTTGCCATCATATCAAAAAGAGCCAATCAAATTTCTTCTTCACTCAAAGAGGAACTAGTTGCCAAATTAGATGAATTTGCATCTGATCACGATAACCTAGAAGAAATCTTTGAGAATAGAGAGCAAATAGAAATATCAAAGTATTATGAAGGACTTCCTAAGCCAACTATTGTAGCTATAGAGGAGTTCTTGAGCAAAAAGGTTTATTTTAGAAATCCTGCAAAAGAAGAGTCTAAATAAAAAGATACTTCTAGGTATTACTGGAGGAATAGCTGCTTACAAAGCAGCATCTCTTGTCCGTTTACTCATCAAAAGTGGTACGGAGGTAAAAGTCGTTTGCACACCCAATGCACTTGCCTTTGTAACACCCCTTACACTATCTACTCTGTCTAAAAAATCTGTATTCAGTAATTTCTTTGTAGAGGAAACTGGTGAGTGGGTCAACCACGTAGAGCTGGGTAAATGGGCGGATGCTGTAATTATAGCACCTGCAACTGCAAACTCTATCTCTAAAATGGTGACTGGTAGATGCGATAACTTACTCATAGCCACCTATCTTTCTGCTAGTTGTCCTATATTTTTTGCACCTGCGATGGACCTAGATATGTACTTGCATCCATCAACAACGTCTAATATCGATAAGCTGATTGAGTTTGGCAATATCGAGTTACCTGCTAGTTCTGGAGAATTAGCAAGCGGTTTGGTGGGCATGGGACGTATGTGCGAACCAGAAGATATTTTCGAAATAGTTACAGATTATTTTGAATTTTCGAATTCACTAGCTGGCAAAAAAATTCTAGTCAATGCCGGACCAACACACGAAAAAATTGATCCTGTCAGATTTATTGGAAACTATAGCTCTGGGAAAATGGGTAAAGCCATTGCTAATACCTTAGCTGAACGTGGAGCAGAGGTAGAGCTTGTTCTTGGTCCTGTTAATACCTTTGGATTATCAACAAAGGTTAACATAACTTCAATTGTTTCAGCACATGAAATGTATGATGCCTGCAACGCTATTTATCCTAGTTGTGATGCTGGAATCTTAGCAGCTGCAGTAGCAGATTTTACGCCGAATGAATATTCCAATGAAAAGCTCAAAAAAGGCAATGATAATGATTTTGTTTTGTCGATGTCTAGAACAAAAGATGTCCTTGCATCACTAGGAAAGTCAAAGTCTGACCGTCAAGTTTTAGTTGGCTTTGCATTAGAAACCCATGATGAATTGAATCATGCACAAAAAAAATTGGATAACAAAAATTTAGACTTCATCGTTCTTAACTCGATGAATGATAAAGGTGCAGGATTTTCCATGGACACAAACAAAGTGACCATCATTGAAAAAAATGGTAAAACTCATAAATTTGATACAAAATCAAAAAAAGAAGTGTCCAAAGACATTGTTAACCTATTGCAGAATTACTTATGAGACACCTAATATTACTCACCACTCTATTTTTAAATCTCCTTATGCATGGTCAGGATTTACAGTGCAATATTCAAATAAGAACAGACCGAATACAAGCAACCAACAAAGAGATTTTCACTGATCTACAAAACTCCATCAACCAGTTTATGAATCAACGAAACTGGATTAGCAACAAGGTACAACCTCAAGAAAAGATCAACTGCAATTTCGTCATTAACATTACTGAATTTAATATCGATCAGTTCAAAGCAGAGGTTAATATTACAAGTACTCGACCTGTTTATGGCACAACTTACAACACCACATTATTCAGTCATTTTGATCAAGATTGGTTCTTTCAATATGCTCAATTTCAAAGTTTAGATTATCAAGAAAATGCTAATGTCATGGCACTTACTACCCTACTTGCGTTCTATGCTAACATTATTATTGGGGTTGACTTTGACACCTATGCTTTAGAGGGTGGGCAAACCTATTTTAATAAAGCCCTACAAATCCGAAACTTATCACAAAACGTACCTGGGTGGAATCCAAGTGATGGTAGAGGAAATCGAAATAGATATTACATTATTGATCAATTGCTAGACGACAGATTCAGACCATTTAGGGCTGGGTTTTATCAATATCATATGAATGGTTTAGATAAATTCAAAGATGATAACAATGATGCTCGAAAAGAAATCTATGAATCATTAGAAAAAATTCGATCGATTCAAGAACGTGTTCCCAATTCGGTAACCTTCAAAATATTTTTCAATGCCAAACGAGAGGAACTCATCAGCATTTTTTCGAAAGCAGACCCAGGGCTCAAAAATAGAGTTATCGACCTGTTGGGTAAATTGGATCCATCCAACGCCATCAACTACGAAAAAATTAAAGCATAGTCCTTTTTAGGAAGTAAATTCCATCACAAAGGTCTTCGAAACCTCTTCATTAGTTTCTAATACAAGCACTCCTTTTTTCTGAAGAATATCCTTGTTATGCGACACCAAATCGGCCATTCCTTGCCATGGTTCGATACACACAAAGGGTGCTCCTGGCTTGGACCAAATCCCTAAGTGTGGAAAATCACTAATATCGACCTTCACGGCATGAGTTGATAATTTATGAATGAGTTTCACCCAATTCGATTTTAAGTCTTGAAAGACCAATGCATCACGATTAAACGTATGATGATCTAAAGATATTTTATTCCCTTTGATCACATCAACTTTAGCATTTGAAATATATGGCCCCGATAACATATTAGCTTGAACATCTTCATCGCATTCAAATTGAATCTCATATTCATCAATAGCTTTTACATTGAAGGCTGGGTGACCTCCAAAAGATACAGGCATCATCTTTGTGTCTTTATTAATCACCCGAAATGCTTGTTCCAAAGTATTCTCATTCAAAGTATAGGTTATTAAAAGGGTAAAATTAAAAGGATAGCTTTGGTAAGTATCCTGATTTTGTTGTAGAATAAAACAGATAGAATGTGCACTTTGATGCAATACATCAAAGTTTAAATCTCGAGCAAAACCGTGGTGAGACAGATTATACTTGGTACCCTCGTACACATATTGATGATCCAATAAACTTCCTACAATTGGGAACAAATTGGGAGCATACCTTTGCCAAATGTGTTCTGCTTGCCATATAAACTCCCTTGCAGCCTTATTCTTAACTGAAGACAATTCTGCACCCTTTCGATTGACGTGCACATCTAAAAATTCATTATGTATTCGAAATCGATTAATCATTCCAAATGCAAATTACGCAAAAGAAAAGGGTTTTTATAAAAGGTAATAATTTACATTCGTAGCATAGTTATAATATTTAACTTGGGGGATTAGCTCAGTTGGCTAGAGCGTTTGACTGGCAGTCAAAAGGCCACCGGTTCGAATCCGGTATTCTCCACCATTTTCCTTTCTGAGTTTTTCGACCTTTTTCAAAGCCTTTCATTGTCAATAAGTTACATCATTTAGAGTTGCAATAACTTTTATTTTATTCCTAATTTTATTGCAAAATGTTTCACTTATGTTTCACCTAAAGAATAAAAATGTTTCACCTGAAACATTTTCATCAAAAACAATGACGGTTAAGTTCTACTTAAAACCTGTTAAAAGTTCTGGATCGGGTTTTAAGGTTTATGCTCAAATTATCTTTAACCGAACAAAAGCAGAATTTACAACTGGTTTACCTTGTAAAAAATCAGATTGGAACCCTAAGAAAGAGGAGTTTAATAAAAACTCGCTTTTTAATCAAAGACTATCTGATCTAAAGATGAAAATTTATCGCATAAAAAATAATTTTGATGAACTAAAAATAAATTACTCCGCTAAAGATCTTAAAATACAATTACTAGGATCAAAAAAATCTGAGGATTTATTATTAGAATACTTTCAAGAGTACATAGATAGAAAATTAAAAGATGGCTCTTGGTCTCAAGCTACAAGTAAACTCTACTTTGCTAGTCAAAATTATCTTACTAAATTTCTATCCGAACATAATAGACAAAAGATCACACTCGAAAATTATGATTTAACCATTATTGCCAAGTTTGATGACTATTTAAGACAAATCATATGGAATAATAAAGGAGACAGATTAAGCATTACTTCTATCAATAAGCATCATACAAGAGTTAAAACCATTCTTAGTGATGCTATATCTAGAGGTAAATTGAATATAAATCCTTATGCCCATTTTAAACTAACATTCCCACAGGGGAACAGAGAATATCTTACCAAGGAGGAACTTGATAAATTGAATAGCTTGGACTTATCCAAAAATGAATCTTTAGATCAAGTAAGGGATATATTTATGTTTTCGTGTTACACAGGTTTAAGATTTTGTGATGCAATAGATCTAAAAATGGAAGATATTCAAATTATAAATGATGAACCTCATATTAGAGTAGATCAAATTAAAACCGGAGAAAGACGAGAAATACCCCTAATTAAACCAGCGATTTCAATTGTAGATAAATACAACTGGTCAAAATTTAGAAGCTTAAAAGGTAACGTTTTACCAATCTATACCAATCAGAGAGTTAATAGGTACTTAAAGTTTATTTCTAACTTATGTGGTATTAAAAAAAATCTAACTCATCATATTGCCAGGCATACATGTGCTACAACAATACTCTTGGATAATAATGTTCCCATAGAGGTGGTAAGTCATTGGCTAGGACACACCAATATTAAGACAACTCAGATTTATGCGAAAATCTCTCATTCTAAGCTTCAATATGAAAGTGCTAGACTTAATAAAATCACTTTACACTAATTAATCATTGATTGATTAAATACAGACAAAAAATAACACGACGTAACAGAACTTATAAATATAAAGGATAGTGACTTTCATTTTACAGAGTTTAACGTAACGTTACGCTCACAATTAAATTACACATTTTAAATCGATAATTTTTAAAAATATATTTGTAAAATGATATTTAATCTTAAAACATTACTGCTTTTAGTAATATTATCATTTAATTATGTCAATTCAAAAGCCACAAGTGACTCACTTAAAATTGAGAGATACAAAAAGCATGTTATTTCACTTGATTATATATCAAGACATACAAATAACAACAAGTATTATTTATCTCTGACTAGTAATTATTGTGATTCAATAATTGAAATAGACAATGAAAATTTATTTGCTAAATTAACTAAGGAAAAAATTAATTTAACGCTGGCTACTTGTGATCAAAATATGAATCACAAAATTGAGCTCTTCCCATTTTTCAATGGTTTCCCTAATTATATGGGTTTTGCTGATGATCCGATTGAATATGCCTATGATGAAGCAATTGAAAAACTATTATCAACAAAATATATTGAGCTTCAAAATATCCCAATCGCAAACACCAATATCACATCTGTAATAATTCGAAAAAATTGTAATGATGAAATGTTTGAAATCGTAAACCAAACTATTCATAAAAACACGAATCATCATATAATACAACCAAATGAATTAAGAGAAATATTTGGAAACGATAAAACAGAATCTCTTTTAAACGGAGAATTAAATGAATCTATGTTTTCTGCACTTTGCGAAAAATTAAACCTTGATAAGATTGGAATATTCATAGTAGACGATCTAGATGTAATTGAAGAATCAATATGGCTTGTTCAAACAGAATTTCTAACTTACAGTAATTTAAATAGCTATTCAGAACCAATTTTTGCAAAAGGTTTTAATCATGACAAAAGACATGTAAGCTTTATTAGTATCTTATTGCTTTTTTTAAAATCAATATTATTAATATCAGCACTTGCTTTCTTCAATCAGAATATAAGACAAATAATTAACAATAGATCCTCAGCAATAACAGACGTTATTGAATTATTTTTAAAAAAATTACGATTTGTATCGACGTTCTTTTTAATCCCTGCAATAACATCATTTTTTATAATTTATTCATTATCTTACTTAATGCCAGAGCCGGAAGATCATTATCTTGAATTTTCAGCAAAACTATGGATCGCTCTTTTGACGCTTGGAATGAGTTTAATGCCAACATTAATAAATTTATATTTCGTTAACAGAATGAATCTTGATGGCTTTCATACTCTTAAAGGTTATCGATTTTTTGCTAATGCATCACTATATGCATCCTACTTCCCTTTGTTTGTATTTTATATAATTTTATTTGACGATTACCCAATGAATGCTCACTTGTTTATGGTTTTCATTACATTAATTATTGGTGATTTGCTTGCAAAATCATATTTTAATTATTCGTCAACAACTCAAAATATAGCATTAAAAAAGGCTTCATTCATTGGACTTATTCTTGGAATTATATCATTACTAATTTTTAATTCAATAATTCTAACTGGCTTGAACACTAATAATTTATTATTGTCTTTTGCTATAATTTTACCACTTAATGGTGTTTACAGCCTCAGCAATTCTTTTTTAATTAAGCGATATAAATCACAAATTAAAAATTCAATCAAATTTGAAAATTTCCAAAAGTTTCCTTTTGTAGATAGTTTAATAAATATTGAAAATGATATTTATAATCGTATTACCTCTAACATTAATGATGAAGAATTAAACATCATGTTGATTTCAGGTCCTGCAGGAATTGGAAAAACCAGAAGTTTAATTGAATCAAAAAATAGATTTATTAAAAATGGTTGGGATTGGTATTATGGAGATTGTGATGAGGTTCAAGGAGAAAATTCACCAACTTATGAACCCTTTTTAGAAGCATTTAGAAAATTACTGAACATAGATGAATTTGCGTTAGATAGAGGCCAAAAAATAGAAAATTCTTTGAGCAAAGCTGTTCAAGTTGGTAGCTCTATAGTTTCAGCAGACTCATTAATAAATGAATATTCAAAAAGTAGAGACCAAACTCTAACAGACCTTTGTATTGAAATCATAGAAAAATTAGAAACTAATAAAAAGCGAATTATCTTTATAATGGAGGACATTCATTGGATTGATGAAGAAAGCTATGCATTTTTTAAATCTTTTATAAAGCATGTTAACAGAAATAAATTTTTAAGAGGCAATATGTGCATTATTTTAACCATTAGAAACAAGGTGCATGAGCAAGATAGAGGACCATCATATGATAAATTATATGCTGAATTAAATGAACTTAATTCTAATTCAAGCTTTGGTTTTAGTATAAATAAACTGTTAAATAAAAAAGATTTTAAACTTAATGATTTTGTTAAAAATCTTAGTAAAAAAAATAATCAGTTTAAAATCCAAAATAGTTCTCTAAATGAAATTAATAATCTTTTTAATCAAACATTAGATCCTAATGATAACTTAGGCCAGATAACACCGCTATATATCTTTCAGGTGATAGAAAGTTGGATAAAAGACAAAATATTAATCTACGATCCAGCGGGGTATTTTTTATCAAGACCAATTGATGATAGCTACTTACCAAATACAGAAAATATTGATAGTTTTTATCATTCTATTATTGATCAATATGATGAAAAATGGAGACGACTTCTGGAGAGTGCATCTATTATAGGAAATAAATTTAACGCTGATATACTGTCTCAAGTGTGGAGCTATGAACTTCTTGATGTTCTTGGATTTTTAGAAAAAGCGGTAAATGATGGTCTTCTAATTGATGTTTCAGATGAAGATAACATTTACAAATTCTTTGATAAACGAATTGTTAGCTCCATAAAATCATACTTCAACAACTCAAAAAACGAATCACCTAATGTATTTTCAGACAGAAGGCAAATAGTTATAGAGTATAATAAACGATACCTTCAACTTCAAAGTCACATCATCGAAAATCCTCATGGTTATCACACAGAGGAAATTCTAAAAGTAATAAGAAGGCTAACCTCTTTACTTTATAATGTAAAATATAAAGAAATAGCAGAGAAACTAATACTTGAAGTTGTAGTTCGATTATTTGAAAAAAGAGAGGGTGAGAAATTGGCAGGCTTCTCGGATTTCATTATTTCCTTCGATAAGCTTAAAGATGTAAACACAATTATTTTATATTTAAAAGAGCTTGTTAGCTTTTCAATTTCAATACCACGAACTTTAGAAATAAAAAAAATTGTTTCAGAGCTTAAATTTAAAGAAGGATCAGTGGCATATGATTTAAGGCTTTACTTATTATTATATGTTTATAATAAGCACGAATCAATCAATAGTAGTATTGATAAAACAAATCTTAAATACATAGGTGATAAAGTAAAAAGTCAGTTCACAGGAATACCTCAATTTAGCATAGGATTTATGGCATACAAATATGCAGTTGAGCATAAATTCATAAAGCCTGCAAATAATTCAAAAGATTTTATTAATAACAAAGGGGAATGGGATGAGGACCATGCATTAGATGCAGTTTTTAACGACATTGTAGAAGATCTTGAAATTGAATCCGACAATGATTATATAGCTCTCGATGACTTAAGAAACTTCTATGATTATGTTAACAAAAAAAATATAAACTATGAATCTAGAATACAATTACATAAACTAAAGAGGTTATGTAAAACTGAAAATCCTGATAAAAATTATATAAATAATGCCTCAATTGATTTGTATAATGATATTATGAATTCAGGTGAATTTGAATTAATAAAATCGGTTCTAATCTTTAGGTTAGAAGTATTAAGTAATTTAATTGAAGACGATAACACAGCAATTAATTTATTTAGAGATAGTCAACATATCTTGTTAAGAGAAAATAAACATACTATTCAATGGGTTGAATTAACATTAGAGTTTATGAATACAAATAGTGGTTCTATTTACCTAAAAAATCACTTAGACGAAGCAATTAATTTTTTCAATACAACTGAATCATACTTAAATAAAATAATAGATTTTAAAATATACAGTAATTTAGTTTCAATTTGGGCAGCAAGCAAATACTCAATTCTTATTGAAACTAAAAAACACAAAGAAGCAATCCAACACAACCTAAAACACTTAGAAAGAATAAAATCTTCAATTGGTATTAATAACCAAGACTATATTAATATGTGTATTGATATAGCTAGAGCATATGAGTACTTTGATAATGGAAAAAAATCTACTCAATACAGATTAGAAGCAATTAAAATTTTAGAATCACAAACAAATACGGATAATGCAAAAGAACTAGCAGTCCAATACGCAAACATTTCACATGTTTATAGAAATAAACTTAATGACAGTAAAAAAGCTCTAAAATATGCCCTAAAATCTTTAGACATAAAAGAAACTATGGTTAAGGATAAATCGTACGGTATTTCACTTTATCACGTGGGTAGAGCACTTGAAATGGACAACCAGTATGTTGAGGCTATAAGTATATTTAAAAAAGCATTTGATTACTTTCCTGAAGATACTGACAGACAAAAGTTTCAAAAATTAGTTCTTGAACTTAACTTGGGTATATGTGAGTTTAAAATTGATTTTAAATTAGGGTTAAAGCGATTAACCTCAGTCTTAAAGAAAATTAAAACTAAAGAAAATCAATCCTACAGCACAAAGGAAATCCTATCTAGAATCAAATTAGCTGAAGATTTGATTTCTAAAAATAAATATATTTGAAAATAGAACTTAAATAAATTTTAATGGGTAGAAAAGCGGAATTTTCAATTAATGGGCAAATCATTATGGCAGAGCTCAATAAAGTAGACCGAAAAAAAATCTATGGTTGGTCTACCATTGAGGTGTTTGATCAAAATGGTAGCAAGTGTAAGCTAGCAGGTTTGGCAGAAGGGCAGTATGTGATGCCTTCTGGGTCTTCTGCATTAGTTTTCTTAAACTCAAAAGGGGAAGCGGTTTCAAAAAGTACATTGGTGGGTGTAAACAGCGACGGGAATAAGGTAGAAAAAGTTCCTTCTATTTATGACCAAAAAGTGATACTAAGAGAAGCCTCTGTAGATGAATATTTATCTATGGCAGTTAAATCTGTATATCAATTGCAAATTGAGGAGAATAAGGAAGCCCTACTCACAGATCTTAATAGCGGCAAGATATACTACTTTGTTTTTAATTACAGGGCAGATTATGAGGGTGACGACGCCTTTTTAATTAGTAATGGAAACGATGTTTTTGCAATTACAGGGATGAAATCTGACTTTGAATTTATAGGTCTTGAAGATAATGAGCAGGAATTAGTGCCTGAAGAGACTCAAGTAGAAGACGACTTGGATTTTGCAATGTTTTAAATGAAACTATATGATTCGATATATAAAAGTAGCCAACGATAAAAAAAGAGATGCCGAGATTACCTTTAGATCTCTCAATCCAAAGCCATCTATTTCTATGGTTATGGAATCTGGAGATAAGGTAATTACTAAACGTGTGGTAAAAGCCACCTCTCGAACTAGTACACAAACATTACTTGAAAAATATAATGAAAAACCCAAGGAAGGTGTTGATTTTCAGATGCAACTAGCATCAAAATTAGCCGAGGATCTTATTGCCAGTGATCCAGAACTTGATTTAGAACTTACGGGTAAATTCCTCGAGGATGTATCAAGAGTTTATATTAATGAGGATGAGAAGCCGGTGTTTAGCGTCAAAAAAACTGAAAAGATTTTTTCTCCCTCTGCCGAGCTAAAAGAAGAGCGGGAACCCAAGTATAACGATAGTAACATAACAGGAGAAAGCATTGTAAACTGGACTGGTAAGCTCATGCCTAAGGATAAGATTTACAACAAACTGGTATTTCATAAAAAATACCAATTAAAGCACATTAACGGGCTTACTTATGACTTTCTTTATGATATGGCCAAACAACTAGCCGACAAAGACTCCTTGATGATGATGGGTGCGGGACAGTCTGGAAAAGAACCACTAGTTATGAGTGATGGCGGGAAACCATATAGGGCGTTCCTTGAAGGTAGAATAAAAGGCAAAAAATATTGCTTAATTCTACACCTAACAGATCAAGAATTAAAACCAATTCCAATAAATTAAATTATGAGTATTAAAATAAACGAAAAGAAAGAACAAGGATTAATTGTCGAAGGCTGGCAAATTTTTTATTTAATACATTCAGATGGCACTGAAGTGAGCTACCTTCAAAAAGACGGAAATAATGGAATAGAACAAGCATTTAACTTAAATTCTAAGGATAATTTTCCAGCTCATGATGATATTGAATTTGATAGCTCAAATAAAGTACTTGTTGAAATCGTTGAATTTGTTGACGATAACTTCGATGTATTTATGTAAGCTAAGTTGAAGTAATTAGATTATGAGCATTAAACAAACAGCACAGCAGTATAAACGCCAAACGGCATCGAGGTATCTGCCTGTTGGAGCCCAGGAGATTACCTCAAAGATTATTGAAGCAGAATCTTATGGGGTGTCTACCAAACACGATGGCCACTTTTATCTTCTAAGTTTTGATGGTAAAAAGGCAACACTTACAAACCACGGCGGCAATGTTATTGATGATTTGCCGCTACTAAAAGAAGCCTCAGCGGTACTTAAAGGCAAATGCAAGGATGTTGTGTTGGCAGGAGAGCTTTATCTGCATAAAGAAGGCGGCCGTACCCGTTCTTTTGATATGACGTCAGCCTTAGATGACAAATCTGCAGATATTTACTTTGCAGCATTTGATTTACTTAATCTAGACGGGGAGCAGGTTTCTCTGGATATCAAGGCACTAGACCAAAAGCTTAACGCGTTGTTATCTGGAGGGAAATCTATACATTCGGTAAAAAACAGCTTTGTAGAAAGCAGAAAAGACATTGCCACGCTCTACAAAGAAATTGTAGAAGACGGCGGCCAAGAAGGAATTGTAGTGCGTTCTCACAACGGCCCAACCTATAAGATAAAACCACTAATTACCCTGGATGCTGTTGTTCTAGGATTTGCAGAAGGCGAAGGAAGCAGGGCTGGAATGCTCAAAGAAGTTTTGGTGGGCTTGTGTGTTGGAAAAGATGAATATATACTTTTAACCAAAGTAGGCAATGGCTACAGCGAAGATGAGCGTATAAAACTGCTCAAGGAACTAGAAAAGAAAAAAGTAGATTCTGGTTATATTGAGGTATCTGGATCTAACGTGGCTTTTACCATGGTAACACCCAATCAGGTGGTAGAGTTTAGTTGTTTAGATGTATTTGGAGAAAACTCAAAAGGGGCTATTTCTAAAATGTGTTT